>Ga0181399_1000060_pt1 | contig 33614 bp, 57 predicted proteins | sample 22SPOviralmetaG_FD_130128 | JGI IMG/M metagenome (GOLD analysis project Ga0181399, IMG submission 130128) | Marine viral communities from the oligotrophic San Pedro Time Series (SPOT) site, San Pedro Channel, CA, USA - 22 SPOT_SRF_2011-05-21 | ecosystem: Environmental > Aquatic > Marine > Strait...
AAACTCTTGTGATACTTTACGGTCTTTGAACCAAGCCGTTACTTTGTACATTGATAAGTTGCTCTCTACAGTTTTACTTATACAACCATATTAGCATAGTTAAACTAGAATGTCAACCTTTTTCTTAATCAACCATATCATAAATCCAGGAAGGTCTGGAAATCGGTATATATCTTTTTGAGGATTGTCGTGATGTACTTGATGGTAGGCAACATCGCCGCCTAATACTAATCCTAGTAATCTGTTATTTCGTGCGCCACTGCCATTTATTGCATGTGAGAACGTATTGATAACAGCTGGAATAACAAGACTAAAGAACATAGGAAAGAAAAACAATGCCCATATTAAACTTGGATTAATTAGATAAACTATTAACACCCAAGATATAATTATGTATACGTAATATCTATCTGTAAATGCCGCCGCTGGATCTTTCGCTATCTTTTTTATAATTTCATTTTTAAATGATGCATGTTTCCATTCAAACCATCCTGCAAAGAATGTTTTTATGTAACCCATATGTTTAGGACTATGTGGATCTTTTTCAGTATCAGCATGTTCATGATGTATAAGATGTATGTTTGCCCAATGTAATGGAGAACCAACACATTGTATAGTGCCTGCTAGATAAAGTATCCAATGCCAAAACTTATTAACACTGTAGCTATTATGAGAACAATATCTATGCATTCCTGTGAATGTAGCAAACAATGAAATAACATAGCCTACAATGAGACTTAATACTAAATTTACAGTTGGCAAATAATATAAGGCTAAAGGCAGACTTGCTAACATGGCATATTGAAAATATGACGTTCTACTGTATCCAGTGTCAGTAAAGGGTAATGTAATATGCATTTAGTTCCTTTTTTATTGGCTGGAACGATAGGACTCGAACCTATAATCACCTGTACCAAAAACAGGGGCATTACCATTATGCTACGTTCCATTGCCAGTAACTGGTGCCGGCGACAAGATTCGAACTCGTGACCTACTGATTACAAATCAGTTGCTCTACCAACTGAGCTACGCCGGCGTTATGGCGGAAGATGTAGGATTCGAACCCACGGTAGAGTCACCCCTACGACGGTTTAGTAAACCGCTCCTTTAAACCACTCAGGCAATCTTCCTGTGTTCTATTTATTTATTGTACCATTCTTGATTGTAAGTTTCGACATGATCTACTGCATTAATACGATCGTAACGGAAACTACGCCATCCTTTGGCATTCACGTCCCATACGCTTACAACAGCATCTGATATTTCACGAACTTTCTTTTGACTCATAGTGTCTGTTTTAGTTGCGCTTGGTTTAATATCTTCACGCAAGGTACAAGTCATTATTCTCTTATCACCATTGAGTTTTGTAAAGTCAACAACTAGTACATTTTGTTCTAGTTGCATCTTTAGATCTTCTTTGGTAGGAATACCTTTTAGAGTTGCTACGGTATCTGCTACTTTATTCATTATAGTTCCTCCAATACACCTAGTATCTCAGCGGCAATTAATAATGCTCCGCCTAGTATAATAAACTGTCCCCAGTCTTCTAAATAGTATCCACCAACAATAAATGCGGCTCCTGAAGCAATACGTACAGCACTCTTTACAAGGCTTACGTAAAAGTGAAACTTACCTGGATCTTTATTTGCTACTTCCATTATCTACTCTCAACTACTTTATCAGCAAGACCATGTTCAACTGCTTCTTGTGCTGTAAGGAATGTATCAAACTTCATTGTTTCAAACAGTTCTTCGTATGTTTTACCTGCTGTGTTATGTTTTACATACAGTTCTGTAAGACGTTTGTTTACTTTCTGTGACTCTTCGTATGCACGTTTTGCATCTTCAAATTGTAGTTCTTGTACATGTACTGATCCGCTTGTGCCTCGTGTACCACTTGACACTCTGTGAATCATTGTACGTGCTTCTGGCAACACAATACGCTTGCCTGCTGTGCCTGCTTGTGCTAGGAAACTGCCCATTGAACATGCTTGGCCTATTACAATAGTTTTTACAGGACTCTTGATGTACTGCATGGTGTCATAGATAGCTAGTCCTGCTGTTACAGCGCCACCCGGCGAGTTAATATACAAGTTAATGTCCTTGTCTGGATTTTCACTTTCTAAGAACAACATCTGTGCTACAATCAAATTAGCCATATTATCTTCAACTGGACCATTTAACATAACAATACGGTCTTTCATCAAACGACTGTAAATATCGTATGAACGTTCACCTTGTCCAGTTTGTTCCACTACCATAGGAATTAAAGGCATTATTTGACCTCCATCATTGGATCAACTGATTGCGAATCGTGCCAGTCAGTTTGATCTGAATTAAATTTACGTGTTGTTGTTTCTTTACGCAACATACCGTCTTTGACTCGATATGTAACAAGCTCTTGTTTAACAACTCCAGTTGGATCTGTTTCGAACGCACTTACAAATGGTCCATCATATTTACTACTCATTAAAAGTTTCTCCCTTTTACTTCGTGATGTGCTGGACCTGGAGTAGTAAACTCCATACCGTGGGCATTGCCTACAAATATTCTTCCATTCCATCGCATGTGAATTTTATTAGTTGCAACATATGCATCTAACGATTTCTTTTCCTGCATATTATCAATTTCACATTCGACTGTTTGGTCATTACGTGTATTTGTTAAAATTGCAGTATTGTCATATATTAAAGTTTTCATTGCTTTCCCATTAGTTTTAAATTTAAAACAAAGTTCTCTACTAACAGTTTAACAATAATTGCGCCATCTGTCAAGTGATTTCTTTCCATTTCTAAAACATGTGCCGCCATCATTACATAGGCTTGATCCTTTGTAATATTTAGATCGCCCCAGTCTATAGGATCCATAGACTCGCCTTCCTTTGCAAGCATTACTAAATTTGCTACTGCTTCATTTGTAATTTCAAACATATCACTCATATATTAATCCCATAAACTTTCGTAGTAGGTTCCAAACAAACGGAAGCCATTTGTCATTCGTTCTTGGTGTGCTTTTGCACCTTCGCGGTCCCACTTGTTATAATCGTAGTCTTCCATCCAATCGCCACGACACTTTTGTTCGAACGCCCAGATCATTTCATCTAGTATATCATCCCATTCTTGTTCCGTCAAGTCTGCTGGATGTCCCTGTTGAGTTAACTTTAGTTGTACTAGCATAGGCAATATGATAGGAGCAAGTGTATGATCCATACTCCATGTATCGTAGTTGTGAATCTTTACACTTGTCCTTTGCTTAGGAGAATACCCAAACCAGTTGTATAACCAGTTGTGATAAAACCTATAGTTGGGATACTTTCCTATTTTAATCTTCATCGTAATTAATTACCATTACATTTTCTTCTCTACCTGGTAAACTGAATGTATTAGCATATGACATTGCTTCATTTAGATCATCAAATAGAACAGGGTTTAGATTCCAATCACATTTGCCTGTATCTTCTGTAACGAAAATCCAGTCATCTTCTTCCTTGTTTAGGCAAATCATTACTGCCCATTTATTTCCTGTGAAATCGTTAATCATTAATGTAACATAGTAGGACGATGATCATCGTCTCCGTAAAACTCTTCTAAACCAATGCCAAAGTTATTAACACACATTTCAATAATGCTGTCAGGAATGTCATCTTCGTTATATCCGTCTGGGATAAACAGTCCTTTTAGGTTGCCTTTGCTGTCTATAATTAATCCCCAGTCACTTTCGCCTAAGGATTCTTCAAAAGTAATTTTTTTACTCATAATCTTTCTCCTCGTTATGTTTGTGTATTTCTAGTAAATCTTTAATATCAGCGGCGTAGAATTTGCCGTTAGTAATACGCATAACTGTAGCACCACCACTACTTTTGATATACGCTCTTCCACCGTCAATCATTTTGCCTTCTACAACTTTATAGTCGTGGTGTGATTGACTGTAATAGTATTTACCGTCTGACTCAATCATGCCAAACTCTAGTTCTTCAATTACATCAGCATTAGTGATCATCATACAGTCACGTATCGAATCCCTATATAAACCAAAATACCTATTACCATAGTCAGGGTGAGGCTCGGCCCTGTAAAAAATGTCACAAGGAACGTCACTAGCATTGAGATCACTAGTGCATACATATCGTATTTCACATCCGTCTTTTCGTCCATAGTGTTCTTCTACCTTTGCTGTGTCAAATAGTGGTTCATGATTAATTTTCATTTGGTACCATTCTTTTTCTTGTAAATTCTTTTGCTCTTTTGTTTTGTTCTTTTAAACTTAATCTGCTATTAGAAAGATGTTTCACCCATTTTCGAAATAGTTTCTTTCTTTCATCCGTAGTCATGATCTCTTACCTTCTTAGCGATAGTTTTATGAATGCCGGGATTAACTCTTAGTACGTTTGGCATCATTGTATGTCTAACATAGTTACGAGTATAACACGTATCTTTGTTGCTGTCATCTTCAATATGCGGAACATTATTTAAATTTGCCCAAAGCTCTAAGTCACGTTTGCGAGTCATTCGAAAAGGACGAAGCACTCTATCATTTCGACTGTAGGGGATAATCTTACCAGTACCATGCATACTACTCATCACCCAAGTTTCAACACAATCATCTAAGTGATGTGCTGTAACTACTTGACGTTCGGTACAACTCTCTAACCAATTGTAACGGATATTACGCCAGTATTCTTCTTGGCTTTCTCTATCTATCCTCGGTCGTGGTGTTCCTACGTTAGTTAAAAAGCCAATGTCATTTTCAGCGCAATACTTGTCTACAAACTTCATTGCTTTCATGCCGTGATGTGTACCATGATTAAAGTATAGTACAAATACATCATGGTTACGTTTTAGGAAGTCAAGTGCGGCCATACTATCAACTCCGCCGCTACATGCCAGATAGATTTTGCGAGGTAGTTTACCCTGTAGTTTAATCATTCTACACCTTGTATAGCTTGACGTAGTTTAGTCGAGTTTCGTTTGCACTAAACAATTTGTTTTTTGTTTGTGCTTTTACTTTGGCTTTGATACGTTTCATATCACCTATGTTGTATTCAAACTTGTTCATAAAAGATATAAGGTTACCATCAATAACAGCCACATAATTATATGACTCCCATTGAGAACTGTATCTCTTGTCAAGTATTTTTGCAACTCCTTCAACGACATCTTTTTCCTTACCCAAATATTGGGAGTCTCTATATTCTATACGGATTTCTTTTGTAAGTCCTGTTTCGTGTTGATCACGTTTTACAAACTCAGGAATAAATGCAATACGACCTAAGTTATTTACAGGTACAACATCAGCTGATACACTGTTAATCATATCACGTTTGAAATCATCGACACCACCTAAGCCTAGCATTACATATCGACGCATCCACTTTTGAATTTCTGCTACTTGAACATAGTCTTCTTCAGTTGGAATAGGAGCCACATAGTCCATAGGCAAATAAGTTGGATCGCCGTGGTATGCAAACTTCACAATCTCTTTGTTAGCAAATTGTGTTTTGTTATCAGGTTCTGAAAAACGTCTAGTGTCTTTGATGTAGCCACCATTAATACGTTGTGCGGCGCAAGCCACTGCAAGTGCTTCTTGTGTAGATACTGTCTTCAACGGAACATTATCCTTATGATTAAACGTCTTACGTGAGTAACTTGGTTTTTCTGTAACGTACATAGTGTGCCTCTCATTTGCCTAATTATGTATATAGTATACAATCAAACTACAAGGTTGTCAAGCAGTTTTTGTAATAATATACTCTCGTTCATCTTTGGTTAAACCAAAATAATCAAACAACATGTCGTCTGTCCAAATTTTATCAAAAGGTACAATAGGTAAGTGTTCTTTAATAACATTAGCCTTTAGAAATCCTGTTGTAAACATACTATAAGTTAGAAATCTAAATATTTTAGATCTAAACACGCTTTCTACACTATCCATATTTTCATTATTAACATCAATATAAAAACCTTGCTGGCAAACTGGAATGCCTTCGCGGTCAATATGTATCATGTCAACTTGGCTAAATCTACGTATAGGAAATAAAACTTTTTTAATATCAGAAAATGTAGGAGTCTTATTATACGGTAAGTACACATACTGTACATTATCTCTACTGCCAACTTTCCAATGTTTTATATTATGTGTTTCACTTGGTTGATCTTGTTTCTCAGGATCTTTTTGATTATCATAACCATGTACAGTCATTGCCGGTCTTGTAAATAACTTCTTGTATAAACTAAGTGTAACTTCACTTATCTCTGTTGGTAAAAAGTCTATATCATTTACATCTAGTTCAATTGTTTCGTCGTCTAATGCAAACTGTGTTTTAGTATAGTTGCTGTTATTTTGTAAAATAAACCAAGACACGTTTGAACCAATACCTGGAAAGTATTTCTTGTTATCAGTCATGTCTGCGTATTTTAAATTCCTTGGACGAAATGCATCTTTAATTACACCTCTGCGTCCAGGCATGTTATCACCACCAGCAGTCCATCCTGCAGGAATAAACATACTCATGTAGCCATTTGGCTTTAACATTTCACTACCAAATAAAACGTACTTAGGCCAAAGTTTATTACCTTTGCTTTTCTTATGTTCAAATGGTGGGCCACTAAGAACTACATCATACTTTGTTTCTTCTGCTCCTACAAAGTCTTTTGCAATATACTTGCCAACAAGATTAAACTTGTTTACAGTATAATTAACACGCATTGAGTTTGCTTCATAACCTGTTACACGTTTTGCAATATTTTCTTTAGAATGTCCGTATGCAAATAATTTCTCTTCGATAGCACGAACAAACTGTCCGCCACCTATTGCAGGATCAAAGAAAGTAGTACTATCACTCTTCCAAAGTTCTTCTGGATAGTGTGAAAGAATTTTATCTACTAGTTCGTCTGTTTCTAGTTTTAATCTACGTAGCATTATCGTACAACAACTCTGCCCAGTCTTGTTTAATAATATTTTTTTCAAACAAGTATGTTAATGTTTCTGCACCTAATCCAAACTCTTCTTCTACGCATTTACGCATTTGCTCGTTATTTTCAACAGTATGCATTGCATCAGCAAGTATGCGGTTATCTGTTCCAAGAATAATAATATCTAAGTTTTCAATAATAGTAGTGATAACTTCTCTTGCTTTTTGTTCTAGTTTAATATCTTCTTTTGATTTCTTTTTGTTCTTGTCCCCTGGTGCAGTATCCTTAGTCTTTCCGCTTTCTGCTGAGTCTTGTTTAGCATTTTTAAAGTAGTCTGAGTTACCATTTGCAAGTGCTTCTAATTCGTCATGCCCTAGCAAGCTCATATCAGCAATCTTACCTAGTACACGAGTAATACCTTTGCGTTCTAGTGCAATGTTCAAATAGTCATCAAGTTCTACTTTAATAGCACCTTCTTGTGTACATTTAAAGATATCAATAGTGCGCAACACATCACGCATTGCTTCTTGTAGGCTTTTTGTTTGATGGCGCTTCTTATAGTTTACTGCTGTTTCTACAATCATTGCGTCAAACTTATCATCGCGATTAGGATCAAAGCTCAATGAAAAGATACGCCCTACTTTGTTCATCTCGCCTGGAGTAAGTGTACGGCTCATTTTTTGTATAGTTGCGCCGTTTGCTCCGCGATCGTATGCAAGGTATAGTTCTGTAATCTCAGGAATACTAAACGAACGCTGTGCCATTTGTGCGGCAATAATAAGTGTAGGCTTGCCTTGTTCTACAATCTCTTTAACTGCACGTTCTGCAAGACGGTTTGTGATCTTACGTCCGTTATGTTTAACAGCACCACACAATACAATTACTTCGTACCCTGGTAGTGTTTCTTGTGCTACAGTACCAATAATTTCTAATACATCATTACGTGTGTTAGCAGGCAAAAACATCATACTTACACGCTGACTCTTATAGTCTTCTGTTTGTAAGTCTACATTTAGTTCGTCATGTCCACCTTGACCTAAGAACATTGCTTGTAATGTACGAGTAAAGAATCCTTTTGATTTAATTGGATTAGTACTAAACTTTGCCCAACTAGGTAATGTAGCAAAGTCTTCGTCTACTTCGCCTGAATCTATTGCATCATTAACTGGACCCATAAGATCCATTTGATAACATTCAAAGTTAGGTGCTAGTAAATCTCTGTCTGTATTAATTTGAAAATGTTTTAGCATGTGTCTCTTTTTTCTGTATCAATAATTCGGGATAAGTTACACTAGTAAAGTGATCTACTGGAAATATACTTGCGGCTTTATCTGCATTAGTACCTGTCATAATGATAGTATAAACTGTTTCATTAATTGCGTCAACTAAAGGTTGTGACTGCCCTGGCTTGTGTACACCAAAGTCTGCTTCGTCAATAACAAGCATTGTTTGTGTGTCAAGGTTAAACAAGTAATCAATACGTTCTTGTCGTTTGGTGCCGGGTGCCATACTAAGGTATACAACTACTTTTTTATTATTTGCAATAGCATTGTTGACTTTTGTTTGATAATCTACGTCGGCTGTATCAACGTGTACTATATTAGCAAACTGATTAAAACTAGTTAGGTCTTGTTCAAAACTTGTAAACACTGTTTTAACATAACTTGCAACAACACATACATTTGCATCACTCTCTAAAAATACTGCGCCTGACCAAAGTGTCTTACCAAACCTTGCACATAGCTCTGCAAGTACACAACGATTACCTTGTTCAATTGTTGTTAGTACTTCTTCTGCTATCTGATACTGCAACGTGCTTAGGCCTGCTGTAGGCAATGGCTGTCCTAACTTTGCTAGTAACTTGTTTACACGCACCATCATGTCATCGCCATGTAGTTTGTGAATTTCGCCTGTTGATCCTTTTCGGTGTCCAATAAAATCACGTAGGTAGTCGTCCATACGTGAACGCTGATAGTAACGTTCTGCATCCTTAGATGCTTCAGTAACGTCCCAAGTGTGTACAATACGCACACCGCCTTGGTCAAAGATATCTTTACGTACACCTAGTGATGCACGTATACGAGAGCGTATTTCTTTTTGAGGATCTTGTCCTGCAAATACCCAACGCTCACCAAACTTACATTCTCCAGGATGTTCTGTTTCTTCCCAAAGATAGCACCACATACTGTCTTTTACATTTGAGTCCATTTTTGCTTTCCTAGCTTATTTTCTTCGCACCAGCGTACAAACAATCCACATTCACGTCCATGTGCTTCTATCTCCCAAGGTAGGTCCCAGTAACTTACTTTTTTAGTATCGTATGCTTTTCCTAACCATGTGTCTTTTGATGGATGTAACTCTCGACGAGCAAATTGTTTTACATGTACCATTTCGTGTGCTACAGTTTCAAGCATTCTACGAAGTGATTGTGTTTTATCGATTTCAAGTTCGAACTCTCGGTTAGTATCAAGTTCTAAACAATACCCTAATGCTTTTTCAGGTGAGCATAGCTTTACTTCAATTTCAAGGGTACGCATTCGTGGCATGAGATTTTTGACACAAAATTCTGCCATACTTTTTACATGTTTTCGCTGTGATTCTTTACCGCCCGTAACAGTAATAAACATAAAGTGCCTCTTTGCCTAAGTTATACATATATTATAACATCAATGCAGAGATTGTCAATCTGTTTCTTTGGGCATTTCGTCTAATTTGGTAATCATAATAGAGCCTTGATCGCCCCAAGATATTTTGAGTGGATCACCTTCTTTCCATCCCTGTGCTTCCATTATTTCTGGGGGAATGGTAAAGTTTAAATTTTGGGGATCTCCCGGGATCTCTTGAAATATATCTTCTTGTTTAAATGTCCAACTTTTTGTCTCGTTTGTCATAGGTTATCCTTTGTGATAAATATTTATATGAAGGACGCATATACCAATGCATTTTACGGTATAGTACGCGAAACACAAGATACACACGGTTACGAACTACCTGAGCATCTTGAATCGTACGTAGTCATGCTATTGGCTAGTTACGTAGAACGTCCTAACTTTCTTCCTAATAACAGCTTTGCTGAAAGCTACCTTAGTTTAAACAAACGAATGGATGCAAAACAGCTAGGTGACACCTGTCTTTTTGTATCAGGAGTCTTTCCTAGTTATGGCGAACGCAAAGGTCTATCAAAATCTTACTACGTTAACATAGGTATAGGAAGTTATTCAACTATGTATGGCGAGCTGTTTGGAGAACTAGCCACACACTTTAATTTTCTAAGTACGTTTATTGAACATTCAGTTAGTTCTTCCAAACTGACGCAGAGTAACCTTTTCCGTTAGTATCCCCGCCATTGTTGTCAATGTCTACTCCATCGTACTCAATTGATGTAACAGTGTCTTCACCGTTCATATATTCCATTGTATGCACTTTTAGTTTCTTAGCGTCAAACTCACCTACAGTTTCAATAACACCATCAAAGAAGTTTCCTTTTTCGCTTGAGTATAACTGTGCAATATATTCCGTACCTTCTGGTGCTTCGTCGTTGCAGTCCATAGTAACTGGTTCAAGTTCATAACCACTTGCTTCATCAAGTTCGTTGAGCATGTCTGAGAGGTTCTCACCTTCAATAACATCTGCAACATGATTTGACATATACTCAGCTGAATCAACTTCTTCAACTACTATGTATGCACTACCCCATTCAACACCGTATGAGTGTTCAAACTCTGTGTGCGACTCGTACCAAGGACGCTTGTAGTTGTCTTCGTCTACGTCATGCAAAAACTGTGCTTCTGGTGGAACGCTTTCGATGTTTTCGTAATCGTCTTCGTCCTCGCCATCACTGTTCATGTAGGTAGTTAAATCATAATCGCCGTGGTCTTCACAAAGCGGTTGCCAAAAGTCATGTGCTTCTTTTGTAATAGTCATGTACGCACTTTCACCGCCGTAGCCGTTTAGTTGCACACGATAGAAACGTGGACCTTTGATTTGTTCTACTAGTTCTTGTTTTTCTTCAGTTGTTGCCATTAAATAATCTCCATGTCAGCCGCTACTATGTAACGCCAGTTGTCTACTTCTAAGTATCCTGGCCTATGCCAAGTTTTACCTGGAAAGATGATCCAGTTGCCTGTTCGCCATTCCATGTATTCGCTATTCCCTTCTGGGGTATCGTGTGCTAATTCTGTTCCGCTAGTATTTGTATTACATATTTTTGGTAAGTCTATATAATATACACCACTTACTACTATACTGTCTTCACGTATATGTTGATGCCAGTAATTGTTTCGGTCTTCTTGTGTAGTAAAGTTGGTTTTATATCCCCAGCTCTTTATACTTTTAATTTGTCGTTCTTGTTTCATAAAGTCAAAACAACTCCAAATGAAACTCATCTTCAAATTATTCCATTGTTGACCAGGTAAACCAAAAACGTTTACATCTGTCTGGTAAGGAGGACTGTTCTTCCAATACTTGCCTGTGCTTATAAGTTCGTCAATGTCGGTCACAAATTGGCGCCTATCCTTAGCGCCAATTAGGTTATTCCAATCATAGTATTCGCAATTAATCAATTGAAATTTCTTCTTTGTCTAAATATGCAATACAATTTTCAGGTGTTGATTGAGTGTAAGGATCATCGTCAGTGCCGTCATTGTTAATGCCAGGTTCCTGCCACCATTTTTCAACAACACCGTCGTTGATAACAGCCATATAACGCCAGCTACGATTGCCAAAGCCTAAATGATTTTTACCAATCAACATACCCATAAAGCGAGTAAAGTTACCAGAGCCATCTGGAATAACTTTTACACGTTCAATGCACTGTTGTTTAGCCCAAGCATTCATTACAAATGCATCGTTTACGCTCATACAATATACTTCGTCAATGCCCATTGCTTTAATTGCATTGTAATTTTCTTCAAAGCCAGGTAGTTGATATGTACTACACGTAGGTGTAAATGCACCCGGTAAACTGAATAGTACTACACGCTTGCCTGCAAAGTAATCTTTTGTTGTCTTTTCTTCCCAACGGAACGGGTTAGGTCCGTCGATGCTATCATCACGTACTCTAGTCATGAATGTAACATGTGGTAATTTGAACCCTTCGATCATAGTATCTCCTTCGTAGTCTTTTACTATAATCTAATTATACAAGATATCTATAGAATTGTCAACCTATTTTTGTCTACGAATTCCTAATGCACTAGATGCACGATAAGTTACAATGCTTACTTTGTTGCGTTGGTTGCCGCCAAGTATTAGATAGTATACTACATCATTTATTACTTTTTGCCCAATATAGAACCCTACATGTCCTTGCCAACTTTGATCGCCTCTTGGAAAGATTACCACATCCCCTGACATAGGTTCATTAACTGGTCTTCCCCAGTCAAGAAATGCTCTTGCTGTAAGCGGATACTTATGGTCACTGTTGCTTATGATATTACTTTCTTCTAGTACTGCGTTTACAAATGCCGCACACCATTCTGTACGCATAGGATCAACACCAGTTAGATCTGACAGCACTTTTCGATCAGTACGTTCGTGTAATCCATTATATTGTACACCTTTGTGTACTGGATTTTCTTGTTTACTTTTGCTTGCTTGTGTGTCGCAGGCCACACAGAGAATTAATGCAACGATACATAATAGTAATTTCACAGGATACCCTTTTCTGATAGTGTATTTATAGCATAAATAATACTATAGCAAAGCGTGAGGGTTTTTATGGACATCTTAAACTTTGTTGGGGATGTAGGCTTTCCTATCGCAGGGGCAATAGCGGCAGGTGGGTTTGTGTACCTAACATTGAAATTTATCTTAGCCAGTGTGACTGATTCAGTTTCAACACTGAGGGGTATCATCGGTTCACTTGACAACCGAGTACAAACTATGAACAACGATTTAGTAAAAGTAGATGCTCTAATGAGTCATGCGTTAGACGTCAAACCAAACGTAGACAGAATTGCCGCTAACGAAGGCAAAGACGATGCGAGGAGAGACTAATTGACTGAAGGATTAGATCTAGCTACAGCAATTAAAGATTTTGGATTTCCAATAATTGCCGCCTTAGGAATGGGCGGTTTTATTTTCTTTATTTGGAAATGGGTTACTGAAACTATTGATCCGCTTATTGGCGAAACTATGGGTACACTAATCAAACTAGTGGACCGTGTGCGTATGTTAGATAATGATCTAATACGCCTAAATACAAAACTAACTATGGTTCTAGAACACAAAGCTAAACTTGACAAAGAACGCAGAGCTGAACTAGAAGAAATAGTTGCAAAATATACTGACATCGAAAACAATTCATTTGATAGCTCTGGAAAATAAACATATAGTAAATAGACTATACGTTTAATTTAGGAGAAAAAAATGTTACACAAAAACCTAGTACTACATAAGTTTGAGAATGGATTTCGTGTCCTACCTCAATCTGATCTCGATAATAAATTTTTCGTCTTGGACGAAGTTGAATTAGAAATTGGAGCTGAATTTCGTGTTGGTCCTAATGGTTATTTTGAATACATAGGTAACCCAACTAAGCTAGTTGAAGACTTTGTTAAAAGTCCTACTCAGGAGCGCGGACAATGATGTGGGTAGATTATAATATTGATCAAGTAGGCGAACACTTTTCAGTTAAAGGAGACTACCCCGGAGAAGTAATGGGAGTTGCCCGTGATGGTTCACCTAGAGACCATTGGTTATACAAACCGGGTGATGTTTTTATTGTTAACGAAAATGGCTGGTTAATAAAATCAGATGAATTATCAGCAATGATGATTAAATACGAAAAAGAAAAATCTACTTCGAAGTAGCAATAAAGACGCCGTTCCAGTCTTTAGGTAGATCCTGCGTTTTTTGGAATTCGCAACGCTCTATCCACATATCGTAGTAGCCACTCATTTTACCATCAAAGTGATTGTGTAGTGTGTTACATAGCTCTATTGCTTTGTCAAACTTCTGTGCAAGATACGCTTCATACATTTCTTCGTGTTTACGTTGTGCAACACGCCAAGCAGGTCGTCTCTCATCTAACACTGTCCAAATACCAATGCCAACACTTTTACCTTTAACTGCTAAATCATCTATCTTTAGATAGAAGAAGTCTGACTTAGTACGCTGGTATGTCGCATCTCCAACAAGTAATACACATCCGTATTCTTTACACTTGCTTTCAATACGAGCGGCTGTACTAACTGAGTCTCCGAGGACGTCATAACTGTGTCTTGCTGTACTGCCCATTTCGCCAAGATAACCAAGACCAGTATTAATGCCGGCACCCATACCAACAGGCGGCCTACCTTCGCTAGTAATTTTTTCATTAAACTTCTCCACTGCTTTTAACATATCTAATCCACATTGTACTGCTGTACGAGGATGGTGTGGATCTTCTATGGGTGCGTTGTGTACGTGCATACTTGCATCGCCAATATACTTAATAATCATTCCGTCTGCATCTAGTACAGGCTGTGTAATAGCATCCATATAGCTGTTCATAATTTTAGTTAGGCCTTTAACATCATCACCAAATGATTCACCTAGTGGTGTAAAGCCTCTTAGATCTGAGAAACAAATCGAAACTTCTTTCTTCATACCGTCTTTGATAAGTGCTGGATTTTCCTGTAATAAGCGTACTACAGTAGGTGATGCGTATCCTGCGAACTGTTTCTTTATTGCTTGTTTCTCTAAGAATTCTCGTACAAATTTGATACCATATACTTGCAATGCTATTACAATAAACACTATAACAGGCGCTGTAACGTCTAATAACAGCTTCTCTGTTGCGTATGCGTACATACTGTAAGGTATAACGCTACCTATAAGTAAAACAGTTGTAATAAGACCCACAATCATCCAACGGCTTAGAAGTATAAGCAATAGCCCGCCTACTACGAGTGCTACAAGCTCTGCTGTTGGTGCCCAATCAGGACGCTGTATATTTGTGCCGTTAAACATTGTACCTAATACAGCCGCTTGTGTAGTACCTGCATACTGTGCGCCCATTGCTGTTGGCACAGGGTTAGCAATACCTGTTGCTGTAACATCTACTATTACTATTGCACCAGCAAAGTCGTTTGGCAAGTCTGCTACACTTACACGTTTTGAACGTTGACTCCAGTCAATCCATACACGCCCTTCTGAGTCTGTTGGTATAATACCAAACTGTGGAATACGCATTTTTTCAATACCAAACTGATTTAGTTTGATTTGGAAACTAGGATCGCCTGCTATTACACGTAGAGTTTCGAGTGCTAGACTTGGATACAGTGTGCCGTCTACAACAGCAACAGTTGGCATACGCCTTACTACTCCATCTATCTCTGGTTCTGTACTTACAATGCCTGCACCAACTGAGTTGTTTTCAAGTATAGGTATGTTAGCAATAATGCCACCGTATGGTAAAATACTATCTAAGTATTGTGGTTGTATAATTGCCGCACCAGGATTAATAGGTTCGTTCTTAGTGTTGTCACTAGGACGACTTGCTAGTATAACTGGTAGTTCTAACATAGTTTCTGACAACTTTATGTCGCCACCAAACCTGTCAGGCTCAGGCATCATTATATTCCATACAACTAAGCCTGCGCCTTTGTTGTATAAGTCATTTATAATATCTGAATATATGTTACGTGGAAAGGGATACTGCCCGTATTTGTCTAAAGAAGCATCATCAATCTCTGCTACAAAGATATTGTTCTGCGTTGGTTCTTGGTTAATTATAAGTTGATCAAAATAGTTTAGTTTGATACTTTGTAAAAAATTATTAGGATTTGCAAACGCATATACTAATACCCCTAGTGTTAATAATGCCCACCAAGGGCTTAGTAATCTTTTCATTATATTATTTTCCTTGACCTTTATACTTCTTGTAAGAACGTTTCTTACTTTTATTCATAGAACTAAATTTTGTTCTACTATGGTTGCTTCCTTGTCTTGTTTTCTTTGGTTGTGTTTCATGTGCTACAAAAAATTTATGCAGTTTCATAAACCTCCTTGGTTATGCACATATTTATTTCCTATCATAGGGTTCTTTTGGGTGTTGTGAATCTATTTTAAATCGTATTTTTTCACGTTGTTCAAGTTGTGATTTAAACATTTCTTGCACTTCAGGTGCGTTATCAGTTACTGATAAAAATTGTAAGATTCCACTCCAGGGATTGCCCATGAATAAAATCTTATTATCTTTATACAATGTTCCTTTGTTGTGGTAATGAGTGTATACAAAATTTTTATAAACATACTCCAATTTAGATCATTCCTTTGGCCTTTAATATAAAGTAAAATAATCCTCCAAGCATACTAGTCAATGCTCCAAGTAGTAAAAAGATAGCAACACCGTTTATTAATGCTTGCTTTGCTTCTGCTTGTTTATATACTTCACGTTCACGTTTAGCACGTATCTTACGTTGCATTTCTTTTAGTTCGTCCCAAGTACCAAAGCCAAAACGCATATTCAACATATTTTGTAATTCTTTTTCCATTTCCATAATTTTCTTTTCGTGGATAAGGAGATTGAGTGCTTCTTCTTCAACTGAGCCTGCGGCTAATAGTTTTCTAAATATTGGAGGTTTCTTCTGCATCTGCTGACCTTTACGAAAGTCAGCTACACTTGTGTACCACTTGCTCATTTGGCCCATACAATTTTCAAATTCTTGGCCAGCGTGTACAAACTTTTTAACTGTGTTGAATGCTGTTGTTGCCGCGGCTACTGCGGTGAATGGATCGATCATCTAGCCCTACTTTCTGACAGTCTGCCCTCTGTCAGTAGTATTTAGTATTGAGTTACGCTAATGCTACAACCGCTGGGGTTAGTGCATATACTTGTCATTGTGTATGACTTTGCTGAATTGCTGTGTTGTTCTAAACTAAAGTTATATGCTGGCCCATATGTACTTGACAAGTCGATAGTTGCACTGTGTGCGCCTCCACCGTGTTGATTTACGTCAACTAGATTGTAGTCGCCTTCTATGTCAAGATCAAGGTATGTTGAGCCTTGGTTTCCATTTTGCGCTACATCAACATTATTGTCGTCTCCGTCTATGTTAACATACATTGTGTGAGCACCATTTTTACGTTGTGATAAGGTTACTTCGTTGTCGTCACCAATTATACCAGCGAACAAATCGTTTGCCGCCCAACAACAGGTTGCGGCTTGATCAGTTTGTGCTGAATGAAAATCGTTATTGTCTCCCGCAATAGCAACATATGCGTTGTGGTCTCCGCCTTCTACTGAGTCAGTAGTACCATCTAACTGCTTGCCCTGCCACATTTTTACGTTGTTATCATCGCCCATTAATACTAGTCTACCAAAGTTGCTTTCGCCACTGCCACCTTGATAACCATCTACTGTGTTGTCATTTCCTATAACAGAAATTTCTGCTTGTTCGTATTGTGTTCCGTCTTGTGTTAGTGTTAATGTATTTCTATCGCCAGTAAGTGGTGTGTTGCCGTAGCCATACACCATATGATTGTCGCCGTCTTGGTCAATAACAATAGTATTGTCATCTCCGTTTGCTTCGACTACAGCTAAGTTATCATCACCATCTTGTGTGATTGTAATGCTTTGATCATAGTCGCCACCATTGCCAACTTCAGCCGAAACATAGTTGTCGTTTCCTGTTTGTGTAACGTCAAGCACACAATTATTACCGTGACAGTCTAAAAATGCTTCGTTGTCGTTGCCTGTTTGAGTTGCTTCGGTAATACCGTTGCCTGCAGACTTGTAAACTTTTATAGCATTACGATCACCGTCTTGGTCGTATGTTGAGCTAGTATTATTGCCACTAAGTGTTGCTTTGCTAGTGCCGCCTGACAGACCAGTAATTGTATTATCATCACCTTCTTGTGTGATAGTCAAGTTAGTATTGTCACCAACTTGGTTTACATAAATTTCATTGGCCATACAGGATTGGCTAACAAAGTAAGTTAGTATAACTGCTATTCCTAAATGTGTTCCTGTAAGTTTCATTACTGTCTCTGATCTATATCTATTTGATTGTTTCCTGAACCTAGTAGATAATCATATACTACTTCATCACTCTGTCCAATATTTATACGGTATCCGTATTCTTGACTCAAATCTAATCTTAGGTAATTGTTTACGTCTGTACTAGTTCTTTGTACGATCCAACTAGGATCTTGTAGCTGTAGTGTAATACGTGTTGATTCATCATATCCACCCATCTGTTGATCAAAAATCTGTTCATTTGATGCTTTTAGTTCATCTCTAAATAATGCCGCTAATGCCGCATTTAATTGATCTATCATATCAACTAGTAGTTCGCCTAAGTAATAGTCTACACTGTAATCTAAATCTGTTACCCAAATATCTTTAATAGTTTCTACAAGGGCATCTTCATCTAGTTCATCAAACTCTAGTGCATCAATATCAAGAAACTCAAACATTTTACGTGTACGTTTGCGTATTTGATCTTCTTCCTCTGCTATAACTGTTCGCTTGCGCAGGATTAATAAGTTGTTAATTTGCTCTTCATCTACACTAATAATTACTGGCTTGCTTGGAAGTACTCCACTGTGTGAAACTTGTGTTGCTTGAAACGCTTGGTTCATTACAACAAAGCCTTCATCTGTTTCTACTTTGATTTCGCCTGTTACACAATAACCTGCACTATCACAACTAGGCAATAGAGTAACCATCGAGCCACCAATTTCATCTACAACCATAATAAAGTCTGTACCACGTACAGAGATAGTTGCGCTTGGTGTGCGTACCCTTACGTTTTGTCTTGAATTTTTAGCAATTTGTCCACTAGCATAACGTACTGTACCTAGTGCGGCTCGCATATCTAGTTTACCTGTTCCACTAGATGGATCATATACAAAGTCGTCTATAACTAGTATACTGTTTTCAATAACATCAACTCTAGTATCATCAATAAAGTCAAGACGCATCTTGCCTTTTTCTGTTCTAGCCGTGTCCATTGCTTCTAAAGGAATGCCTTGAGTGTTACCAACTACGTTGCTCTCGCGAACAATTTCGCCAGAACCTTTTAGCTCTGTAACTGTGCCAATATTAGCACTAGCTTGCGATACTGTAGCCAGGAGGCCGATAAATGCAAGAGCGACAAGTTTCATCTTAATCGCTCTGTGTTATATCTACGTCTTGACTATCACCTGAGAATGTTGCATCAATTGTACTACCATCAACACCGCTTTGTGTAATATCATATGTACTACCACCGCCTGTGATGTTTAGTGTAATAACGTGTCCGTCTAGACTTGCGCCGCCGCTTGAGTTAATAGTAATAGCATTACCCTCGTCACTGTTAGCACTTGTAGTTGCTAGTGAAGCTGAGTTGTCTGAAGTTACAGTAATTGCACTGTCAACTCCATCTACTGTTACATTATTAATATTGTTGTCGCCATCAATATCAAAAGTAATAACACTACCGCCTGCATCAGCTGTTTGACCAATGTTGAATGTATATGTGTTGTCGTCACCGTCACCATCAATATCTAACTGTACATTTTCACAGTTACCTGCACCAGCTGAACCTGAACTATCACAATTTAGTGTTACAGCATTTGAGTCTCCAAAGAAATCCCAAGTACCTGTGTAGTCAGCACCGTTAATTACTGCGTCAATAGTGTTAGTGTTACCAGTTTGTGTAATACTAAACGTCATATCGTCGCCTTTGATTATAAAATCTGTTGTTGAATCACCTATTTCGTTGTCTGTGCCATCTTGAACTAAATCTAAGTCTAAGTTGTCACCTACCTGAGTAATGTATATATCATTAGCCAGAGCGATGTTAGCTACAAACAAGAAAGGTATTATATATAAAAATTTATTCATTTTTTTGCCCTCGACTTTCGTCTTATTGGTTACTTTCCTCTTCCATTGGCACACAATAGTTATCTGCACTGCAATTTAATCTTGCATCTGGCCATTTCTCAAGAGCTTCCTCTAGTATCATTGGCCGTATCGCAGGCATACCACCTGTGTACGTGTTATCTTTGAATTTCCATAGTTCACGTGCTTGCCCTTCGTGTACCATTTCAATTACCCCCTGTTCTATCGCCGCTCGTACCGCATAGTTAACTGGTTCGTTAACACTGTAGCCGGTTTCAGCTTCTACAAGTTTTGTCCCCAAGTCAAAAAACTTGAAGATGTCCGCTCCGGACCTATAGCTCGCGATTGTCTTTTCGGTTGCTATGCTCATTAATACTTTACCAGTACTAACGCTAACTAAACGCATTACAACAGTTACAGTGTCTACTCTATATTCTGTTTGGATACCAATACCTAAGTATCTTGCTCCTGCGCCTCCTACTGCCGTGTTGCTGTCATACCCAACTATTCCGCCCTCGAGTATAAGCCCTGCAAACAACATTGGCTTCAACGGTGTAGGACCGTTTGGAAGTTGTTTTTCATAAACTTCCCTTGTGCTTCTAATAAGTTGACGTTCTTTAATCAAATTATCCATGCCCACACGCTCTACTACTTCAAACCAAACGCCATTACCTACATCTTGGAGTGCTTTAATAACCCAAACCTCTGATCCTTGAGTTACTGCGCTCGACAAGTTGGCGATATTATCCGCCGGCTTACGCTGTCCTGTTGCATCTCTGAAACCATAAACAGCTATTGTAATCTTTGGTCCATCTAATGCGGGGACCGCCGCTAGTCTATCTTCAATCGGCGAAACTTGTACTGTAGGTGATTCGGCTGTGTCTCTTAGCGTTTGTATACTTTGCTGTGTAGCACATCCCTGTAAAAATAACACACCGATTCCTATCAATAAAAGCGTCTTTACTAGTTGCATTAGAAGTTAAACTCCCCTGCGCCTGGTATGGTGATTTCAGTAGTAGTACCGTCCTCGCCAACGATTGTTAATGTAATACTGCCTGTTGTTGGATCTTTAACCCAAGTAAGTGATGAACCTTCAATCACTGCTGTGCCTGTATTTGTACAAGTATCTCCGCAATCAGCAAACATAGCATCTACCATTTGCTTACTTAGATTAGCGTAAATTCTTGATTCTACGTTTCTAAGAAACTTGTTCAATGTTGTGTTTTCAAGCTCACGTTCTAAACGTGCCGCTTCTGCCTCTGCTGCCTTACGTCGATCTTCCTTACGATTATGCTGTAACTGTTCAACACTTAGAACGTGTGTGGAATAGCCGTTGCCGTAATGGAAGGCCGGTGATTTAAAACCCCATACCATATCTGCTTGCGCCGTATAGGGCATGAGTAGTAGTCCTAACACTAAAAATAATCTTTTCATAATTGTCTCCGTATGCTTGTATTTATGTAGCAAACTTTATCATTATATATGTTGTGTCATTACCAGTTGTATTTATCATATGGTGTAAATTATTTTACACCTATATATTAAAAACTAAATATGTTTATGTCAGACACTTTAGAAAAACAAATAAATCGCAACCGAGAAGAACAAGAAGCCCTTTGGAAAATATGTGGAGAGCTTGCTGAGTATCACGAAGAAATAGAATTTGAAACAGCATTACCTGATGAAGTTGAAATGCTTGAACGTCAAAAAATTAGTAATGCACTTGCAAAAACTGAAGGCAATCAAACTAGGGCCGCCAAGTTGTTAAAGATAGGCAGAACTAATTTAATTGCCAAAATGAAAAAGTACGGGTTTCCTAGCGTTTCTTAGTAAACATATCCCAGAACATCCAAAACAATGCACTGAGTTGGAGTAGTATTGCGCCGATGCCTACACCAACGAAAAAACAAAACCCTACGTAGATTAACATTTCCATTATTCATCCTCCTCATCATTTGCGTTTACTTGTATGGTTAACCAAAGTGGACCACATAGTGCAACAAGCGTACCAAGTATTAAATTGCCAACGGCCATAAAAGTAATGCCTAAGACTACACAGATAATAGCGTAAATAATCATTCCTTGTGACATAGCGTTTCTCCTTTGTGTTGCTATACATATAATATAGCATTAGAGTCGTGAGAATACAACCTAGCAAAAGTAGGGGTTTAGATATAATAAGTTAGGAAGCTATATAACCTGGAGTAGGTGTTTGCTGATCGTCGTTCCAGTTAAATCCACCGCCAGTAATAACACTGTCGTTGTTCATTTGATCAACTAGTTCGTCTGCATTTCTAAATATAGTGTACTCTAAGTTATCAGTTCTTAGAAGCATAACAGTTGTAATACCATCTGCTAAGTGATAACTTGCATATGCAATTTTAGAATACGCAATATTCATTTTCTTCATGTCAACTGTGCCGTCATCGTTGATAGCGGCTTCAATCAAGTCACCTGGATTAAATGGCTTGTGATGTGAATTACCTTGTTGCGGTTTATCTAGTTTGTCATAGTTTTGTACAAGAGCTCGTATAGAAGATTCAAACAAATCAAATGTTTGTCGTAAGTTTGAGTAAGGTTGCAGTACTTCGATGTTTAGAGCTTTAAAGCCTGATGCGTTCCAATTGTACTTGCTACCTTCTTTGGCTTTGCCTTTGATTACATTGTGTCTGTTGCCGTTGTACTCACGTGCAGGAATAAGTTTTTCCTCGCCGTTTTTCTGTGTAACTGATATAGTTGCATCTTCTGATGCTTGACTCATTATTTCGTTAATCTTCTGAGCCCAAGTTTGCCAACCTGTAGTTGCTTTAGCAATAGCTTTACTGTTAAAGCGTCCGCCTGTTTTTGCACTTGCTTTGATTTCAACTTCTTCGTTACCAATCTTTAGATCGCCCTTCTTGCCTTTTTCAGCAGGGTTACCCATCATTGACAATGCCATTTCACCTGGACCAATAGCACCTGATGTTGTACCTGGCGCATAACTAAAGATGTTTTCTTCTACAAATACATCAAACACTTTTTGATATTTTGGATTAACATGATCTTTAATATTACCTTGACTTGTGCCGATAACTTGTAGCATGTTAATTACATCGCCACGTACACATGCTTCTAAAAATTCTTTTATTTCTTGACCACTAACGTCACCGCCTTCTTGCATGTCAAGTATTTTACCAAACAATGCTTGCTTTAGTGTCTTAGTAAACTTCTCTGCATTAACAGCCATCTTTTTAAATGATGCTCTATCTCTAGCTGTCATTGATTCTGTATCAGTATCTTCTTGGAAGCCTTGCACTTTGTTACCTAGTGTTACAAGTACTCCTGTAACTTCTTTAACAAAGTTAATTGCTTCGTCACGTTCACTACGTGCTGTATCACGTGAAGCAGTTATGTTTTCAGATGCTTTTGTAAGTTTATCTAATGTTTCATTTAGACTTGCTAAGAATCCTGCTTTAATTTTATCATCAATGTTACTTGCTTCAATTGCGGCAATATCAGCTTTGAGTTTTGCAAGAGCCGCTTGAGCTTCTTGGTCTTCATTGTTTACTTCTGCTACTGCTTCTTCTACTGTAGCATTTGGATCGTTAGGTTGTGCTTGTGCTTGTGGTTGTGCTTGTGGTTGTTGAGCAGGTTGCGTTTGCTTTATATTCTTAGCAACAAAATCTCCAACCTTTGAAGCAAGATTTTGTAAGTTAGATATAATGCTTGCTTTCAGCTGTGGATCCATTGTAGGTACAGCATCACTAATAGCTTCAATATCGTGTATGGCATGTTGAGCTTCGAGCCCAGCATTAGCCGCTTCAAATAATCTTTTTGATTCTACTAGTTTAAAGTCGTTAAAACGCATGTAATCTACTCCTGTTAATGTATTTATGCAAGTTTAGGAAACAACATGTCTGTGCAGAACTTGTCTACATCAGCTTCGTCAAGTCCTAGACTCTTCATTACATTAGGAGTATGTGGATTTTGTTGCTGGTTATGACAATAGTAGTCTTGTGATGCTTGTACTAATGCTTTGTCACCTTCACCTTTACTAGAACCTACTTCGTCAAAGTATGCACGTAGATTGTCTGTTGCGATGCGGATAATTTCTGTTGCTTCTTCTTCTGTCTTTACATTACCTGCGGCAAGCATTTTGCCTGTAAAAATGTTTCTAGCCCATTCTGGAAGTTCTCTTTGTTTCTCAGGTACAAAATGTTCTACGCTTTCAAAGTAACCTTCAATCATAGGATGGTCTGGGTCACTACTTGGACTGAAGTCATGAAAGGCTCCTGTCATTTTATTCTTACCTGCAATAACATCAAAGCCGTAAATTGGTGCTGGGTTATCTAGTGTTGGAAAAATACATACATGCATCATCCATAAGCCTTTAGACTCACGTGCATCAACTACATCAATATGAGCTCTTCGTACATTATCATTAGCCCAAACGCGGTTAATCCAACCACCATCGGGGCGGTTAAAATAATCCAATCCTGGTTCATTAATTTCAACAGCCTGTTCGTTAAAAATTTCAATAATTTCATTTTGACAGTCTACTAGTTTATCCCAGATAATGCTCAATGTCTAACTCCATCATTTCTTTAAATAGTTGTGTTGCACTTTCAAACATCCACTTAGCTTCGTCTGCCATGTCGTCATTTGTCAATGCTCTGATTGCTTCTTTAGTTTCTAGTACGTCACCTTCAAACTCATACATCTTACCTGAGCCTGGTATTCTTTTCTTAATCATTTGTCCGCCACTTAAATCTCCCATGTGCAATACATACACATGTGCTGTAAGTGCGTTTACATCATTCATAATATTTTTAAAATGTTCAATGTATGCTGTTGTACTAGGAACGATCGTTGGTTGATGATCGTGTTTCCATAGTTCTAAAAAGTCTGCTTCAATTGCTTGTTTGCGTCTTATGTTCATAGGTATGTTATTAAACACGCCTAGTGCGCCTGCTAGTGCTTCTAGTATGTCATACTTCTTATGTTGGTTCCATAAGTATGTAGCATAAAAGTCTGGATGCATTTTACCACTCATTAACACTTTAACAAAGTCTTGTCTTTCAGCATTAGTGTGTGCTTCTTTAGTTAGTTCTTTTAAATTACTCATTGGCCTCTATTCTCAGTTGTAACGGAAATCCATGTTGTCTTGAGATTGTAGTAGACTCCGTAGTTTTTTGTTCAGCTATCTCATAAGTATATATGCCAGCAAGGCCACTGCCTTCGTTATGTATGGCTAACGTAATTTGTTTAGCTGTTTCTTCAGAATGACCAAATATAAGTTTTAATATATCAATTACCCATTCCATAGGTGTTTGATCATCGTTTAGCATTACAACTCTATAACGAATTGGCTCAGCTATTTTTCTAGTAATCTTCTCGTCAATTTTAACATCATCAAAGACATCAGTACTCATATTTTTTTACTCCTTAATAAGTGGGGGAGGTATTTCACTCCCCCTAGACAATTACTTGCCAGTTTCACCTTCGATTGTAAGACCGTCATTGATCTTAATTTTCTTAGGCTTTAGTGCTTCTGGTATGTCACGCTTTAGGTGTACATTCAGCATACCTAGTTCAAGTGTAGCATCTGCTACCTTTACATGGTCAGCAAGTGTGAACTCTCTACGGAAGTTGCGTCCGCCAATACCTTTGTGTAGGTAGTTGACATCTTCGTCTCCTTTAGGAGCAGTTCCCTCAATCTTTAATTGATCACCGTCTGAAGTAATCTCAAGATTGTCCATACCAAAGCCGGCAACTGCTAATGAGATCATATACTCATCTTCGTTGATTTGTGCTATGTTGTATGGGGGATAACCATTTCCATTTGGGCTATTTGCAAAACCTCTTTCAAGTTCATTAAATAGTCTATCAAAGCCAATAGTAGCTCTGTGGAAGTTTGGTAGGTCTAGAGTTGTTAGTCTTGTCATTTTTTTCTCCTTTAATAAGCAAGATTAATGTATGAGATCCCAATTGGGCATCTCGGTTAATGTACTCCGGTTCGTCCTTTGTACAAGTTTATTTATCATCAGATTTAGTCATTTGATAAATTATTTGGCGTACACTGCGTTAAATTGCTGTGTACAACGTACAAACGTAGTGCATTTACTAAGTTGTTTTAGTTTTAATGCGCCTGCGTATGTACAAGTTGATCGGATACCTCCGAGCAAGTCTTGTATTGTTACCGCGACATCGCCCCTATAAGGAACAAGTACTTCGCGGCCTTCTGATGAACGATAGTCTTTTAGTCCACCAAAATGCTTTGTGTTTGCGGCATCACTACTCATACCGTAGAACTGTACAAAATGTTTTTCATCTACTACTGGAGAACCATCACTGTTCATTTCGTTTGTGAGATATCTCTTGGTAATTACTTCGCCACCACCTTGGTCATGTCCGGCAAGCATACCGCCTAGCATTACAAAGTCTGCTCCGCCTGCAAATGCTTTTGCTACATCTCCAGGACAAGTACAGCCGCCGTCAGCAATAATGTGTCCCCCAAGACCGTGAGCGGCATCAGCACACTCAATGACAGCTGATAACTGCGGGTATCCAACACCAGTCTGTATCCTAGTAGTACAAACACTACCAGGCCCAATCCCAACTTTAACAATGTCTGCTCCTGCGAGGATTAGTTCCTCGGTCATTTCTCCGGTAACCACGTTACCTGCTATAATTATCAGTCCTGGAAACTGATCACGTACTTTACGTACTCTTGCCGCAAAATGATCACTGTAACCATTTGCAATGTCCATACATACATATTTTAATTTGTCGCCTACGTTTGCTTGTACATCAACTAACTTATGAAAGTCGTCATCGCTTGTGCCAATGCTCATAGCAACGTTATCTGAACGCTCCGGCAAGTCATTATTATTAAAAAATATTGTAAGTTGTTCTACTGAATATGTTTTAACTAGACATGTAAAGATATTACCTTCTGCAAGTTTATCGGCCATTTCAAATGTACCAACACCGTCCATGTTACTTGCCATAATAGGCACGCCTTCATAGTCTGCTTTACTGTTACGGAAATTAAACTTGCGTTCTAGTCTTACTTGACTACGGCTTTTTAATGTACTACGCTTTGGACGTATCAATACATCTTTATAATCTAATTTAATATCATTTTCTAGACGCATTAAACTTTCTCCCCGTAATTAAATGATATGCTAATTCTATCTTCGGTTGAAGTATTACCTTGTACATTATGTTTTAGCCAACTAGGAAATACATATAATGCATTAGTCTTTGCGGCATAAGTTGCTCTTGTACAACTAAAATAAGTTTCTTTTGCAATGTCAGTTGGTATGTGATACTCGCCGCCGTCATTACGTTCAAACTGTATATTACCTTGAGTAGGGTCAGCTTGTACGTAATACACGCCACTTAGAACAGAACCAACATGGTTGTGTAGATTATTATAACTGCCTGGCGGATTAATATTAATCCATAAATTATAAATTTGTAAGTCTTTTAAACCTACTTGCTGTGCGCATTCGTTTATTTCTAAATTTAAATGCTTTACTAATCTGTCAACCTCAATGCAATCATTTGCAATAACATCACTACTTTGCCAGCCGCCATAGTTACTAATTGATCTGCCTTTGTCCGTTTTCTTACGTTCGTAAGCATATTTCATTAGCTCATGGTTGTTAACAACATGTGATGTTGCACTCCAGATTACACTTGGGAACCAAAGTTCCGTGTGCATTGCCATTTGTTTATTTTCCTTTTTTCCTAGTAGACCTACTAGTAATTGGTCCCATTTGTTCTTCTAGTTTACTAAGTTTCTTTAGCCATCTAGCTCTACCTGCGGCTTTTGCTTTAGCACGTTTTGCACTTGGTTTTACGTATTCTTGACGTTCACGCACTTCCTGGATAATTCCAGCTTCTGCAACTTTCTTTTTAAAACGTCTTAAAGCACCGTTAAAGTCTCCGTTACGTACTTCAACTGTCAAGCCTGAATATTGTGGCTTATTGAAGTCGTTGTTGTTACTTCTGTTGTAGGGCTTATTGTATTTCTGGTTTCTCAATGGGTCCTCCTATTATATTTGACTGTAAGAAATCTAAGTTAAACACTTGGTTTTTACTTATTACATTATAATACGAACCACTGCCGTTTGTCAACCAGTAAGTGTTATCTCTGGACAACATATAACTAACAAGGTCACGTATATCTGGATCACAGTTATCTACATCAATTATTGTGTAGTCAACTAGATTTTGTACATCAAACAACCATTCTACTTCATGGTCATCTGTAAGCTCGTACACATATACGTGTACAGGTAAGTCTGTAAGTGCTAAAATGTTTTGTAATTGTTCTTTTGTTTTACCTGTTGGGTAAACTAAAAGTATGGATAGTTCTGAACTGTATATTCTGTCTGGGGGTGTAATTAAAGTAATTTTACTCATCTTTTGACCGTATGTTCTTCCAAATTTTTCCCTCTTTATTTTGTTCTTCGTTCTGTATATATCCTGTAGATTCTGGTTTGTCTTCGGTTGTGAGCTTTACTTGTTCTGCTCCATCTTTCATCATGTAATTTTTCTTTGGTACATATGATTCCCATGGTAACTCATTTATCTTGCCTGCTAGATATAAGTCTTTAAAAAACTTTAGACTCAATGTTGGATGTTCATCCTTCCACTGTTTCTTAGCTTCATTCCATTCTTCATTGGTTTCAAGTTCGTCTAACTGTTGTTCAGTAAGACGTTCTTTTTCAGTTTCAACTTCACCGTAAAGCTCTTGCCAATCTTTAGTTTGGTCAACTGTTTCTTCGTCAAACTCTTTGTCTAACGTTTCTTGGTCGACGTCTTCGAATTTTGGTTCTTCAACTTCTTCCTCTTCAGGTGGCGTAGGAATGTCATTATCAGGAGGAACGTTGTCAACTATACGCTGTGCTCTTGCTCGCTCGTATTCTTCTCTCTCGAGCCGAAGACGCTCACCGTTGTCATCTTCGAGTTGGTTACGTCTAAACTCAAAGGTATATTGGCTTGCAATTAGTAATAGTACTGCTAGTGGATCAAACACAAAGATAATAATTATAATGACCCAGCGTACTGCTTCTTCAAGCATATTTTTATCTGCCGCTTCACCATACACAAATTCAGCAATGTACTTGATAGGACCTACTTCTGCTTCTAGTTTACGGTATTCTGCTTCTAGTGCAATTCGTTCTTCAGTTAGTGTTTCTACTTCAGTAGATGCTATACGAACTCTTTCGAATTGTTCGTCTATGGCCTTTTGTATTTCTTCTTGATTTTCTTTATTACCAAGTTGTGATCTTAGTCTATTAATTAGTTCATTTGATTGTGCTACTTGTGTTTCTGCACTTTCACGTAGGCGTTGTATTTCATCTCTTGCTGTAGCAATAACAGGCGACTCAGTTTGACGTACTTCGTCAATCTTACCTAGCATCACAAGTTCACGTTCTTTGAGTGCAGGTATCTGTACTTCACGTATGTCTTTAACTACTCCTGCTAAACGGAAACGTTCCATTTTAACAGTTTTAGTTGCTTCTGCACGTACTGTTGCTACTTCGCCTTGTATTTGTGTGATTCTATCACGTTGTCCTTGTACCCACTTAGCAAGAGCAGTTCTAGTGTTACCTCCAAACAGTCCATCGCTAGTAACACCGATAATGGCTTGTCCTGCACGTACTTGTCCAGGTTCTTTTGATTGTAATTGATTTGTGACACGAATAATCTCTTCTTCTAATGCGTCTATTTGTGCTAGTAAAGGTTCAACACCACTGTTGTCTGTATCTAGGTTTTCAATCTTTGCTTCGTATTCTTTTGCACTAGTTTCTAAACGTAAGATCTCTGCGGTAATACTTGTTAATTGATCTTCATATGGTTTTGTTCTGTTACCATCAGTTGCTCTTGCATCTGTAATAATTTTGTTTTGTTGTTCAATAGCAGGTTTGATACGATCAAATGCTTTGTCAATACGCTCTTGCTCTTTGTCAATTTGTGCTTGTAGATTAGCATCAGCACCTGTATCACTGTTTTCTAAATCACGTATTCTATTTTCAGCACGACCTACAATGCCTAATTGTCTATCAATTTCACTTGTAATAGTTTCAACTCTTGCAATGCTTTCTTCACTTGCACTTGTTTGCTCAATATGTGCCTTAGACAAGAAACCAAAAATACCCATACTAGTGATGAGCATCAATACAATTACTGCTACGCTTAGGTAGGTCCTAAGCCACCATGCGGCTTGTTTCCAATACTTGTGAAGCCAAACTGCTGTAACAAGTTTGCCTACTTCTAGTACCCCTCCCATAATCATAATAGGGACTGCGGCGGCCGCAAAGATGGCTACCAAACCTGCGACCGAGTAATATATTGCTACTGCACTAATGCATAATGCAGTAATTAAAACTAATATAGCTAAGAACATAAAATATTTAACCTAAAATTACCTATCATAAAACAACCACTTATTGGAATTGTTATTATAACAGGCTTGTTGTTCCCAAGACTTATACTTGGAACCTGTTTGTACAGTATGGATAAGTGTATGGCAAAGGTTAGGTTGAATCATTATTAAATTAACAACTCCTTTAGAGTTACCTTCATGCCAAGTACAACTATCACCTGCATCTCCGTTATCAAGAACCATAAAGACACATTGTGTATGTTGATCTTTATGTTTACTTAATTCTACTGTGCTACACCCAACTAAACTAATAGCTACTAAGAGGGCGCCAATTACCTTTTGCATCACGACAGATATATCCTCCATACGTTTTTAAAGTTTTACCAACTTGATCAGTCCTAGACCAGCGACGACAGTTCTTCTCATCAACCCCAACGAGCTTTGCTCGCTTTAATGGGTTGTCTGTACATTGCAAGGTAGTGTTGCTATTAACAACATCGCCTTCCTTCTGTATAGTTTGATCTGTATAACAGTAAGGTTCAGCAACAGGCATTGTAGTTTTTGTTGAACTACAACCTGCTAATGCTATTATACTAATTATTGTTAGATACTTGTACATTGCCAGCCTCAGTAACTAATGATTCAAAAACATCTACTGGCATCTTTAACTTTACAAATGTGTAATGTTTACCAGCATATTTAAATATACCACGTTCTTCTTCTGTATGTTTGATTACTCTAGTATCAGTAACGCTTTCAGTAACAACCATTGATGATTGCTTTTGTTCGTTAACGATTTCAACTTTAGTGTTAGAATTTACTGTTCCGTTAATACGTCTTGCAAAACTATTTGAAGCAAACATATATGCTTGTGCTTCACTTGCTTGTCCGTATCTACTTTCGCCAGCACCACATGCATATGCGAATTCTTCTTTCCACCAGAAGTATCCTTCACTACCTGATTGGGCACAATTTGCGTACCATTTAGGTTGTGCATACTCATCACGTTCAGCGATTGTTGTCATTGACGAACATGCTCCTAGTGTTAGAGCGATAGTCACCGCTGTTAGTGCCTTAGTAATATTGCCTTTCATTAATGCCTCCATTGAGTGTTTTTCATTTATGTATACATTGTACAACGAATAATTGCAAATGTCAATACATTTTGGTAAACTACTTGTCCCACCTATAAAAAATATGGACACCAATACGTCCTACTAGGTGAAAATCTTTAGCCCATTCAGGATGAACATAGTCTGCATGATAATGTGTTGCACCTTCTGTAACACCACGAGCATCATTAAACACAATCATATTGTATGCAATTTGTTGTGCTTCTACCCAGGCATCCATATCCTTTGGCCAGTCGCTTTTGCCATCACAGTACCAACTGAACTGACATTTGTTACGTACCATTACCATAACTTTAGGATCTTTCCAACTAGGCATTTGTTTGCCTTGATGTACTACTTTACAGATTGTGTTAGGATAATATGTGTGCTGAACACGGTTAATAACTACATCAGCAACAGCCATTCTATCTGCTCGATTACTTCCTCGTGCTTCATAATAAATGTTCTGTGCTAGGCACCACATTTGAGGTCTTTCTTCAGCAGTAAATAGTCCTCTAGCTTGGCCTGCTTGGCTGTAACTAGAGACACATATAAATACCACCAATGGTATTAGTTTCATTAAATTTTTCATGATTTTTGCCCTCGCTCTATTTATCGACGCATTGCGGCAATTTCTTTGGCTTCGTTAGTGCCACGCATTACCGGAACTGCATTTGATTTGTGCATTGTTGCAATACCAACAATAAGATCGCCTGTGTATTTCATAGACTCTTTCTTAGTGCCGCCCGAACAGCCTTTGTTAAAAGTACCGTTCTTAATTGCTTCTTCCATTGAAGAAGGTATTCTTGGTTGTTCTCTGCGCCAGCTCTCGTCTGGCTTGTATGGTTGTGCTTTTCTTTTAGGTGCTTTGTACTCGCCTCGTACATATGCAATGTAGTCATCGACAGTGTCGTACTGTAGTGAATGATTGTTTGCTCGACGCATTGCCTTGTTGTGCTTGCGCCATTCAATAGTGTGACGTTCTATGTCTTTTTGCGTCAACGCTTTCTTTTTGCGCTTCTTGGTATTTAGAGAAGTCATGCCTCTCACAAGTCCCATAGTCATAAAAAAACTCCTGCTATTGTTAAACTGTATATACAGTATAGCAGGAGTTTAATTAACTGTCAATCAGTTTTGGTAAACCAATTACGCCGCAAACATTCTTGCTCTTGAGCCGTTTACGTCTCTTGCAACTACTGAGTATCTTGTTTTACCAGTTGTAGCAACATCGGTCTTTACTACTAAGCCAGCCGCTTTTAATTCGCTCATTCTTGCTGGAAGTTGCTGAATGCCAAATCTTGCTTTAGCGTCTGCCGCAGTAAGAGTTTTGCCTGTACCTCTAAGATATGTTTCTAAAAAGGATTTTTGGTTAGTTTTAATTGTTGTAAATGCCATCATTGGGCCTCCGTTATAATAGTTAACATTAAAATCGTACTAATTTTTTAGCACATGTTACATTATACTACTGTTTTTAAAAGAAGTCAACCTTTTTTGGACAAACTAATAAAGTCTAAGTTATTATACCATTCTATGTCTGCATTGTATAACTCACGTGCTTGGTAAAGTGCATACTCTTTTAGTTCAAAGTTCATTTTTTTCCACAATCCTAAATATTCAGATTTGTCATGTTTAGGTCTGTAAGGTTTTGATTGTAAAAAATATGGATTAATGTTTTCCATTTCTAAATACTGCCAATTACAATGTAAGTAATCTTTTAAAACTACACGAGGCCAGTGGCATTGGTATTGTGTGTGTCCGTCATAGTGTATTTTATAATAAGCGTCTTTGAAGTATCTGTCAAGAAATTTTCTTGTAACAGTGCGTTCACACCAATCACCAAATCTTTTATTAGATAACCCAGTTGTTCGAAATAAGTTTTTTAGATATTGTTTGTCAAACCAACTCATCCATCGTTGAATAGGTTCTCTAACTATTTGTAATACTTGTGTCGGAACAATATTTGATTTGAAAGTTTGAAAGCCTAACTCGTTAGCAAGAGGAGTAAAATACTTTGTTCCTCCTGCATAACTGAGTATTATAATTTGATTATTTGGTGGGCTGTAAAATATCCTGCTCATCTCTTGCCTTCGTTAATAAATGCTGTGACGCTGTATTTATTTTTAGAAGTGAGACAGTCCAATTTTTTTGTTTGTCAAATACGTATGCTAAGAAAGGATTCATTTGCTCTCCATTAATTTTACGGCCGCATCATAATCTTCTTGTGAAACTATACCTTCACGTAGTAATTTAGTTCTGTTGGCCATGTGTTTCAATTGTATTTCTTCTTTGCTTCCGCCAAAGTATGCTACAGCATGTCCTTCTTCAATAAGGATATCTGTTACAAGTTCTGCTGGTTTATTTTCCCAACGCTCTACTTTGAAGTCTCCTAAGATACGTCCG
>Ga0181399_1000062_pt1 | contig 33360 bp, 38 predicted proteins | sample 22SPOviralmetaG_FD_130128 | JGI IMG/M metagenome (GOLD analysis project Ga0181399, IMG submission 130128) | Marine viral communities from the oligotrophic San Pedro Time Series (SPOT) site, San Pedro Channel, CA, USA - 22 SPOT_SRF_2011-05-21 | ecosystem: Environmental > Aquatic > Marine > Strait...
CCATTCTGTATTAGATATCCAAGACCTAATTATCAGCATACAATGAAGGCGAATGAAGGTTCACCTAAGACTGATAATGCTACTGATAGTCGTCCTAGAGACTTCCCAGACCAAGCAACGAATAGACTTGAGAGAACATTATGAAGATGTGGGAGACAAAGTGCTCTGGGTGTGGTAAGATGACACCAGCAAATGAGTGTCCTCAAGTTGGATGTTACGTTCCATCTGAAACTAAATATAAAAATTCACTATGCAAACCCTGTTGGTTGAAAACAATTATGACAAAAACAAATTTACCTGACGTAGTTCTATATTCAAAGAATGAATGTCAGTGGTGTGATCGTGCTAAAATGTTATTGGATAGTCTTGAAATTAGATATTTGGAATATAAATTAGATACAGATTTCACACGTAATCAATTCAAACAGGAGTTTGGAGATCAAGCAACTTTTCCACAGGTAAATTTTGGTCAAACGCATGTTGGTGGATTTAAGGATACCCTGAATTACCTGAGAGAAAATAAAGCCATTTGACAAGTGGACGATATCGTAGTATAATTGATGTGAAATCAATCGCAGTCTTCTTCACTTGTCTCTAAATAAATATAGACCTATAGAGGGACAATTATTTTTCTCAGATTATTTGAACAATAACGGAGTAAACCAATGACGATAGCTGTTTATGTGTTCGTTGTTCTCGGAGCATTTCTCATGGGAACATTAACTTCTTGGATTGCCAAAGACTATATCGATGCCTTCATTGATAATGCTGCATATGCAAAGGCAATAACACATCCAGAAATGTTAAACCCAGATGGCACTGTCAACCAAGAGGAACTATTAACACTTAATTTCTTGTCAGAAGAAGACGACGAAGATTACGATGACCCTATGAATTAAGATCATGATTCTCGTTGATATGAATCAGTGCATGATCAGCAATTTGATGATGCAAATTAAAGTCGGTGACAAACTAGATGAAAAACTAGTCCGACATATGGTACTCAATTCCCTAAGATCTTACAACAGAAAATTTAGGGAAGAGTACGGAGATATGGTCCTTTGTTATGATAGTAAACACTATTGGCGCAAGGACTATTTTCCTTTCTATAAACAAAACAGAAAAAAAGACAGAGAAAAATCCAATCATGATTGGAATGCAATCTTTGAAGTTCTAAACAAAATTCGTGATGAAATCCGAAACAATTTTCCTTACATAGTAATGGAAGTAAGTGGTGCAGAAGCGGATGACATCATTAGTGCTTTATGTAAATACTCTTCTGATATCTCAGATGAGAAAATTTTAATTCTTTCTGGCGATAAAGACTTTATACAGTTGAAAAAGTTTCCTGTTGTAAGTCAATACAATCCATTACAAAAGAATTTTGTAAAAGATATCAATCCAATCGAATACATTGCAGAACACATCATCAAAGGTGATCGTTCTGATGGTATCCCTAACTTCCTTTCTTCTGATGATACTTTCGTTACCAATAAAAGGCAACGACCAATAAGTAAGAAGAACCTAGAGAAGTGGATTTATTCTAGTCCAACTGTTTTTTGTAACACTCAAGAAAAACTAGATAACTACTATAGAAATAAAATTCTTATTGATCTTGATTGTATACCAGAAGAATTGCGCCGAGAAATAGTAGATAAATTTAAAGTGTTAAATAGTAATGATAAAACAAAGTTATCGATTGACTACTTTGTCACAAACGATTTGACTTCACTCATGAATAACTTGGAGGATTTTTAAACATGGCTGATTTAGATAAAAACCAAATGCTTTTATCTGAAGTTCTACAGAAAGTATCTAATGCTAAAACCAAAGCACAAAAGATTAAAATTCTGAAAGACTTTCGTACTGACGCACTCGTTTCAATTTTAATTTGGAATTATGATACTAGTGTAAAGTCTATGATTCCCGAAGGAGAAGTTCCTTATAAGGTTAATGACGCTCCTATTGGTACAGAACATACAAGACTTATACAAGATTATCGTAAACTATTTCATTTTGTAAAAGGTGGAAATGATTCTTTGAATCGATCTACTCGTGAAAGAATGTTTATCCAAATGTTGGAAGGACTGAGTAGTGAAGAAGCACATCTTATCTGTTTAGTAAAGGATAAGAATTTACAGAAAAAATACAAGGTAACTAAAGCTTGTATTGATGAAGCTTATCCAGACATTGAATGGGGGAATCGCAGTTGAATAAAGGAGTTAGAGTTCTCCATAAAAAATGTAGTTCTGATCTTGCACATGATAGATCTCTGCCATATACGGCATATCTTGTAACATATGTAGAAGATGGAGAAACATTTTATGACATTAGTACTTGCAATAAACAAGTAGAGTTGTTTGATTTTTATTGGGACACTTATAAAAGTGATTTCAAATATTTTAATCAAACAGAAGGTAGAGTCAATCCTAGACTTTGGTCACCAAAGAAAGAGGGTTAAAAATGATGACACTTGATAGAGCTTTAGTAATGTTTTTTCGTAGAGTTGAGATCATAACATCCATGGAAATGGGTGGTAAGTTAGATTCAGAAACTGCTTACCAAATGATTAAAAACGAAATGAAGAAACTTAAAAAGTCTAGAAAGAAGATTAACAAAGCCTCCTAACGGGGGTTTTTTTCTTGACATAGAAAGCTCTTGGTGTTACAATTAAAACATGTTCGGAGAAATTTATGACGGTTAAACTTGTCTCCATCACACCTGATGCTGAGAAACACATGGGGTATGTTGCTAGGGTATCAAACCCAAACAACCAACCCAACCCAAATTATGCTGGTCTTCTAAAGTACTGCATCAAACATCAACACTGGTCAGTGTTTGAACAAGCATTCATAACACTTGAGATTGAGACGACTCGCGGTATCGCAGCTCAAATTTTACGACACCGTAGTTTTACATATCAGGAATTTTCACAACGGTATGCAGATGTAAGTCTGATTACTGATGAGATTCCTATCCCTGAACTTCGCCGTCAAGATACTAAAAATCGTCAGAACTCAACTGATGATCTTCCTCCTGGTATTATTGAAGATTACCGAGAGAAGATTAAGAAACATTTTGAAGATGCATCTGCTCTCTATCAAAGTCTCTTGGAAGTTGGCGTCGCCAAAGAGTGTGCTCGCTTCGTGCTGCCTCTCGCTTGTCCGACCCGTATCTACATGACAGGCAGTGTTAGGTCATGGATCCATTATATCGATCTGAGGTCCGCCCACGGTACTCAGAAGGAACACATGGACATTGCTCATGCATGTCGCGATATTTTTAAAGAAGTTTTACCCACAGTTTCTGAAGCACTTGAATGGTGAACCATGAACATTTTTGTTACTAGTCAAAGTCCATCTAAATCTGCACAAATTTTACCAGACAAACATGTTGTCAAAATGCCTCTTGAGTGTTGTCAGATGCTTTCGATTATATACTCATCATGGTATTACGATTGGGGTGAGATTCACAAGATCAATGGTGAACCTTATGCTACAAAGAAAGGTGCATTCCGTAACCACCCCTGCACTAAGTGGGCTGCAGAAAGTATATACAATACTGCATGGTTGATTGCACATGGTACTGCATTGTGCATGGAGTACAATCATAGATATAATAAAATTCATTCATGTAGTAAAGCATTGTTTGAATCAAAGAAAATTTTTCATAATCAAACAAACAAAGCAATTGTTTGTCATCAAAAAGTAGAAAATTTTACAAGAGCAATGCCTGATGAATTTAAACTTGACACAAGCATTGACACTTTTACTGCTTACAAAATGTACATTAGCAGCAAACCTTGGGTTACATCTAATTATCTTCGTGACCCATCCAGAAAACCAGATTGGGTATAATTTATGAGACATATTTTGTTTACCCTGAAAGGTTGTAATATAGATCTAATGGAAGATCAAGATTACATGAGAATACTTTTGTTTCGAGCAGCAAAAGAATGCAACTCAACTCTCCTCGATTTAAAAGTTCATAAGTTTGAACCTCAAGGTCTTACTGGCATTGCGATGCTTGCCGAAAGTCACTTAAGCATTCATACTTGGCCGGAGAAAGGTATGGCAGTGTGTGATGCTTTTACATGTGGTGATCACACTAACCCACAAGCCGCAGTAGAATATATGAGAGATAAACTTGAATCTACTGATATGGTTTCTAAAATGTTTATCAGACCTTTAGACTAAATAAAACTACACTACTTGAAATTATGCCTACTTATCCTGTTATCAACAAAGTGACTGGGGAGACTCAAGAACTTCACATGACCATGAAAGATTATTGTGATTGGAAAGATAAAAATACTGACTGGGACAAAGATTGGTCTGCAGGGTGTGCAGGAGTTGCCGAAGTTGGCGAATGGAAGAACAAAGTTGATGGTGGATTCAAAGATGTTCTAACGAACATTAAGAATCATCATCCACATGCCACATTTGAAGTCTAGTTAAAATTATGACAAGAAAGAAAAAGTCTCTTGCTGGTACTAGTGCAAAGGTAATGCGTCGGAAGAAACCAATCAATTCTGATCAGCTTCTTGATATCCAACCGTTGACTCCAGCTCAAGATAAAGTTTTTGAAGATTGGAAAAGTGGTAAAAATCTTTGTCTCTTTGGTTGTGCTGGTACAGGTAAAACATTTGTTGCCTTATACTTAGCACTCAGGGATGTATTATCAGACAATACTCCATACGAGAAAATTTACATCGTTAGATCTCTTGTAGCAACTAGAGAAATTGGTTTCCTTCCTGGTGATCATGATGACAAAGCTGCTTTATATCAGATTCCTTATAAGAACATGGTTCAATACATGTTTGAAATGCCATCTGATCCAGACTTTGACATTCTGTATGATAAACTAAAAGAACAGGAAACTGTATCGTTCTGGTCTACAAGTTTTATACGTGGTACTACTCTAGATAATGCTATTGTTATCGTTGATGAAATGCAGAACTTGAATTTTCATGAACTTGATAGTATAATTACAAGGTGCGGTCAAGATACAAAAATTATTTTCTCTGGTGACGCCGTACAATCCGACCTTGTAAAAACTAATGAACGTAATGGTATTCTAAACTTTATGAGTATCGTTCAGAACATGGAAGAATTTGGTTGTACAGAATTCAACATTCAAGATATTGTTCGTTCAGGTTTAGTCCGAAGTTACTTGGTTGCAAAAATTAATGCAGGATTTTAATGTTTGAACATGTAACTATTGATTTACCTAATAGACTTAAACGTGAGCAGATTGATGGTAAAAGATATTATCGATTACCAAATGATGATGTTACTAAACTAGTATCTATCACAACAGTTACTAGTTTTCAGTCTAAAGAATCAATTGCGAAGTGGCGTCGTAGAGTAGGTGCTGAAGAAGCAAATAAAATCTCTAGTCGTGCAGCAAGTCGTGGGACTGACATGCACACATTAGTAGAATACTATTTAAAAAACGAAGACCTACCAGAGAAACAACCACTATCAGAGTTTATGTTCAAGTTTGCAAAACCTGAACTAGATAAACTTAATAAAATTCATGCTCTAGAAAAATCCCTATATAGTAAACAACTTGGTGTAGCAGGAACTGTTGATTGCATCGCAGAATACAACGGTGAACTAGCCATAGTTGACTTCAAGACTTCTAAAGAACCAAAACCTAGAGAATGGATTGATAGTTATTTCGTACAAGCAGCTGGTTATGCTTGTATGTTATACGAACTGACAGGCATTGCCGTCAAAAAACTTGTTATTATTATGTCATGTGAAAATGGAGAATGTAAAGTCTATGAAGAGTACGACAAGCAAAAGTATATTCGATTACTTATGCAGTACATCCGTAACTGGAAAGAGTCTAATGAGTAGACAAAAAAACGAATTGGAGAATTTACTTGAAGGTAGATTCTTAACTGCCCCAAAATTTTCTATGGAAATTGAGGAGATCGTTCGCGACTGTAAAGGTGAGTTAAATTACATTGAAGCAATCATTTGTTATTGTGATGAACATTCAATTGAATTGGAATCAGTAAACAAACTTATTTCCAAACCACTCAAAGAAAAAATCCGTGCCGATGCACAAAGATTAAATTGTATCAAGAGAACCACACGCGCTAAACTGCCGTTGTGACAGGGTTTGAAGTATACAAAACCTATCTAGCAATCAAACTACATTTTACAAAGGACAACTATAACTACTTTACTTTCCATGGAAAGTCTAGAGCATCTGAGTCGTCCTTTGAAAAAAGAAAAGACAGATACTTTTTCAAAAAACTTGCTACTAAGTTTGATCAAGAAACTATCTTACAGTTCTTTGTGTCTCATTTCGTAGAGAATAGCAACACTTGGATTGGAGATCTATCTGTCTATAACTCTTCCACATTTAATGCATGGAAGAAAAAAATTCAATCAATGACGTTTATGTTTGAAAATGACATAGACTATTTGATTGACATTACTAGTTTTGAAAAAATCTTTGATTGTAAATCTGGTAATCATCCTATCTTATTACAAGCATATCTTGGAGACAGGATAACATTAGAATCGATGGTGATACTAAACAATTTAGTTAAGTATATACCAGACTTCGATAAACATATTAAAGAACCAGTTATATGGCCTGATATTAGAAGAAAGGTAGTGAAATACGAACCGTTTCTTTTAGTAGATAAGACTAAATATAAGTGTATCCTCATAGAAAAATTAAATGGCATTCTTTGATGAAGTTCCCATTCGTGCTGAAGCAGCAGAACTCTTTGATTTATATCAAAGAATGATGCAAATCAGTATGGGTGGGTTATATAGTATGAAATTAAAACAAGAATACCTTGATAAATTAACTAGGATTATAGAACTACAAAAGATTATGTACTTCAGAGCAAAATATTCTGAGGAAGATGATGCATTTGAATTTATTCAACATTTAAAAAAATGTTCTACAATGTTAGGATATGATGGAGACATCGATGAAGTCTTCCTTTCTATGGAAGCGGACCTATTAAAAGCTCAACAAGCTTTGAACCAAAGCTCTTGACTCCTGGTCTATAATCTGTTATAATAATTTCGTTGGGCTGCACAGTATTGAGCGTAAGACCCAACACGTAAACCAAATACAAACAAATACGGAGAACCCAAATGTCCTTTTCTTCACTCAAGCGTGATTCAGGATCTGCTTTTGACAAACTAACCAAAGAACTTGAGAAAGTTGCATCGGGAGATAATGCATCTAAGAGAGATGATAATCTTTGGAAACCAGAAATGGACAAATCGAGTAACGGTTACGCAGTTATTCGTTTCCTACCTGCACCTGATGGAGAAGATATTCCATGGGCTAAATTGTTTAGTCATGCATTCCAAGGTCCAGGTGGATGGTATATTGAAAATTCATTGACTACTATTGGTAAGTCAGATCCAGTTGGTGATATGAATCGAGAACTGTGGAACAGTGGTCTGGATTCTGACAAAGCGATTGCACGTAAACAGAAACGTAAACTGTCTTACTACTCAAACATTTATGTTGTACAGGATCCTTTGCATCCAGAGAACGAAGGTAAAGTATTCCTTTACAAGTATGGTAAAAAAATCCACGATAAAATTGTCGAAGCAATGCAACCTGCATTTGCAGATGAAACCCCTATCAATCCTTTTGACTTCTGGAAAGGTGCTAACTTCAAACTGAAGATTCGTAAGGTTGATGGTTATTGGAACTATGATAAGTCTGAGTTTGATTCAGTCTCTACTCTTGGTGGGTATGATGACACTCAACTTGAGTCTATTTACAAGTCTCAATATTCTCTTTCTGAGTTAACTGCCGCTGATAAGTTTAAATCATATGAAGAACTTTCAAAACGTATGACTACTGTTTTGAAAACTAAGAAAGCTCCACGTATCGATCCTGAAACTGCCGAAGACGAAATGTTTGAAACTCCTAAGTTCAATACATCTTCTTCTGGTGGATTCAATGATCCAGATATTACTGGTAGTAATCAGGTTGTTCCCCAGATGAGTGCTGTAGAAAGTGAAGATGATGCAATGTCTTACTTTGCACGTCTCGCCGAAGAATGATAAATAGTTCTGTCGCTCTTTCGTGCGCGACACGCTACGAATAGGAATATCGCTTAAGAGAGGGGTTTAACCACCCCTCTTTTTTTATGTCCTAACAAAAGGTTCTGAAATTCTTAACCCATCATTATTAATTTGATACTCGGTATCATAAGCTAATAATGTTTCAAGTTCTTCTTCTAAAATTCCCAAGTATTTTTTATTTGGAATAACAATTTCTCTCTTATTTTCATTCTGGATGTATTCATACTCTCTATTAGTGACCGCTGTAAGACCCTGTGACGCCGTTACTGTATTGACTACTTGAGTGGTTACATTATTAGTTGTTGATGTTGTGTAGTACTCGAAAGACCAGTCTGGTAGATAGTTACTAACCTGTTGCGAAGCTGTTTCTGCATACTCAACAATGACTCCTTGTTCTAATACTTGTCCAAGATTGTTATCTCTAACGTTATCAGTTTCCCAGTGACGAATGTTATCAACGGATGAACCATACTTAGTATCAATATAATTATCTAGTTCATTAGAACTTAATGGCCATTGACTATGAATGTCTATGATATTATTAAGTAAAAGAATTGCCCAATAGTATTCGGAATCATTATACAAGTTAAAAGATAACTGTTCTACAGTTTGACCTGATTGAATAGTATAATTTGTGGAAGCAGAAAATATTGCATTAAAACTATTACGAGCTCTTACTCTACGAAATAAATTTTTTGATAGTTTATAATTATTTTTATCCTTAAAGTCAGGATATAAAAAATTTGGTTGAGAATTAAAAAACATTTCTAGAACCCTTGATTAATAACTTCGGTTTGTGTAATAATTTCAGTCTCTGTGAAACTTAACTGCATAGTATATGCAACTGGATCTGCACCTCTGTATGTTGCCCATACAGCATCTGGAGTATAATTAACAGTTACACCCGTAAGAATACAAGGTTTTAATTTTGGTAATGAATCAATCTCAGAACCATTTTCACCTTGATGCCAAGAGATTCTAAATATTTTTGGAATAGTTAACCAACGATCTGAAAGAGATCCCGATTCTTTATCATTATTACCAAGAGTTCCAGCATAATCTGGTAGAGCCATTGCTCTAAGTTTTTTAATGATTGCTTTAATTCTGATTGTCTCGGTAGAATTTCTTGGTACTAATTTCCAATCAAATGAAAATGTTCTCATGTTTACACCATTAAACACTTGTTCTGTGTATGGGTTTTGAATTCTACCGAAAGCATTTTGAGTTACTTGGTTAGCACTACCACCACCAACTCCAGCAACACTATCCAACATTGACATTGCCGCACCAGTGGCACCAGCTCCAGCTGCAGCTTGAACAGTCTTTGCAATTTCCCCAGAACCATCTCCAGACATAATCTGACTCGCTACCTTGGGCAACATCTTTCCGATGATACCATTGTTCGTAGTATAGTTTGGCGTGTCACTGTAGTTAACATTATTTGGGATTGGTAAAATTACAGTTCCATGTGGTGCTGCATTAATTTTAAATTGCGACTGTATATTACTAATAAAACTAGTGTCTTGACTAATATCAGTAGCAACACCCGACTCACCTTCAACTGGAGTTGCTGAACCTTTAATAATATTTTCAGCAGTATTGATAGTGAGTTGAGTAACTTTTACAAAATCAACAATATCAATTTGTATATAATCATAATTACCACCCTCAGGCCATTGAAGATTGCCGGCAACACCACTCTGTGCAGTTGGAGATGCTTTGAAATTATTATTAAGAAGTGCTAACGCATCAGGTATTGGATAGTCCTTGGATGCCATAAATATTTCTAACCGATCTATTCCTATAGCTATATATGAACACTTTGAAGGGTAGGTATACTCCAAGAAACATTAAAAAGTATAGAGGAGATCATAGGAATATAATTTATAGGTCTTCATGGGAACTCAAGTTCATGAAATACTGTGATTTAAACCATAGTATACTTGAATGGGGTAGTGAAGAAATAGTAATTCCATATAGATCTCCACTTGACAATAGAATTCATAGATATTTTGTTGACTTTTATGTCAAAGTGGAAGATATAAATAAACAAATAAAAAAATATTTGATAGAAGTTAAACCAAAGAAACAAACTAAACCCCCATCAAAACCTAAACGGCAAACTAAAAGATACATCAGTGAAGTAAGTGAGTATGTAAAAAACCAGGCTAAATGGGAAGCAGCAACAGAGTTTTGCGAGGATAGACAATGGAACTTTATGATAATCACCGAAGACGAACTTAAGGTATGAGTATATTTTCAATAGTTAAAGAAGCTGCAGGAGACGAGCCAAAATCTTTTGGTTGGTATCGTGACAATGTAAAAGTTCTTTTCAAGATGAGTGATCTATATGCTGATCTGGTGGAACAGGAGGAAACTTTAACTCCCACACCAGGACAGTTATACATGTTTGAATATAAAGCAATTTATGCCGCAAGGTTAAATTTTTATGATAGATTTCCTCTTGTGTATATTACAGGTGTCGGAGATCCATTCAGAGGTGTTAACTTACATTATCTTGGACTGAGAAAAAGACTTAACTTAGTTTTAAATTTGGAAAATGGTGTGCTCGCAGGAGCTCCAAAAAGATCCTATCACAATTATCTACTAAAAGGTCTTGAAACTCCGTTGTACCTGATAAATAGTGATGATTATAAAACTGCTGCCTTCTTACCTGTAGAAGATTTTGGTGGTGTAAGTAAAACTGCCGTCTGGAATGGAGCAAAACAACAATGACACTTGAAGTAACATCAAATTTAAACGTACTGACAAACTATAACGAATTTAAATCATATGTATCTAAATTTGGCTATAGTATGGCCAATCTATATGACATCCAATTTGATTTACCTGGATCTAGTTCATTATATCTTCAACTTGCTGATGACTTTGGTTTGTCTACAGAAGAAGGTTCTCCAACTCTTTCGGATGTCCAACAGTTGATGAGATTATATACTACATCATGTACTATGCCTGGTGTTACCATGTCCGACAGTGAATATAGGATTACTAATACTCCCCAATTAAAATATGCCTATGGTGCAGTATTTAATGAATTTAGTGTTACTTTTTTGATGGATGCTAATTCAAACATCAGAAAATTATTTGATAAATGGACGAACATCATTTATCCATATTCATCTTTTCGTGGTTCTGGAGATGGAGTTCTAAGAACAAGATATAAAGATGAATATATTGGTGATATTACTGTTGTTAAATATGAAAGAGGATCTTCATCTCAAAAAATTAGAAAGATGGCAAATAAAGTGGCTACCAGAAGAATTATTCCTGATGGTGAAGGAGATCAAGATAGTTTATTCGTTGATAATGTTGCAGTTCATGCTGTAAAGATGAAGAATGCATTTCCAAAATCAATTGATTCCATGACTTTGACTGCTGATGGTGGTTCATTAACCCAGTTTTCTGTGTCCTTTGAATATGAGTCTTTACAAACTAGTACACCAACAAGAACATCATTGGCATAACCCTTATAAATATTTTTAGATAATATTATTTTGTAATGCCTTTACCAAAGCTAAATGCTCCAACATATGAGTTGGTACTTCCATCAACAGGAAAAAAAATTAGATATAGACCATTCCTAGTTAAAGAAGAAAAAATTCTTCTGGTTGCTATGGAATCTGAAGATGAAAAACAGATGCAAGATTCTGTTAAACAGATTCTGAAAAATTGTATCCTCACTAGAGGTGTCAAGGTTGATGATCTATCAGTTTTTGATATTGAATTTTTATTCCTAAATATTCGTGGTAAGTCTGTAGGTGAAGAAGTCACATTAAATCTCATCTGCCCAGATGACAATGAGACTCAAGTTGAAGTTGTTATTGATATTGAAGATATCAAAATCCATAAACCAAAAGAACATAATTCTTTGATTAAGTTGACGGAAGAAGTATATCTACAAATGAAGTATCCAAGCATGGAAACTTTTGTGAAAAATAATATTACAGGTGATAATACAGTAGATTCAATTTTTGATCTAACTATAAGTTGTATTGATCAAGTTATTGAAGGTGAAGAAGTTTTTGAATCTAAGAGTTTTTCTAAGAAAGAACTTTTAGAATTTATGGATAGTATGGACAGTACACAGTTTCAATTAATTCAAAAGTTTTTTGAAACAATGCCAAAACTTTCTCATGTAGTTGAACTTGACAATCCTAAAACAGGTGTCAAGAGTGAAGTTGTTATTGAAGGTCTACAGAGTTTTTTCGATTAGTTCTAGCTCACGAATCCCTTGAAAACTATTACAAAACTAATTTCGTGATGGTACAACATCATAAGTGGGATCTAGAACAATTAGAAAAAATGATACCTTGGGAAAGGGAAGTATATGTTCAGATGCTTATCGAATTTGTCGAAGAAGAAAATGAACGAATCAAAAGTCAACAGAAATAACTAATGCCAGCACCCGCCGCCGCTGCAGCTGCAGCACCACTTATAAAAGGATTACTCGGAGCAGGAGCTCGCGGGGCGGCTACTGGTGGAGTTAGAGCTGCAGCTGGTAACGCTGCTAAAGGAATGGCCGCTGACGCTGTAAAAGGTGGCGCCAAAAAAGGGATGAAGAACTTTGCCCGTAACATGACGGGTAAAACATCAGAAGATTATAAGTCAAGAGTAGATGGTGTAAATCCAGAGACTGGTGAATATCTAACACCTGAAGAAAGAAAAGCAAGATTTAAGGGATTTGCAACCGCTCCAACAAAACCAAAATCTCAAAAATTATTATCAGCAGCTCCAACTCAAGCAGTAGCTGCTTTGCCTCCAGCTGGTGGAGTAGGTAATAATGATCAGCAAACAAAAACTGTAAATCATCTGGAAAAAATTCAGATGTATTTAGAAAAACTTTTAGTACTTGAAGAGAATGCCTTAAGTAGATTACAAGATAGAATTCTAAACGAAGCTAGAAGTGAGGACAGATCTTCCGCTGAGGAAGAAGAAGAGTCGATGGAGAAGGGTAAAGGGGAGAAGAAATCAAAAGGAAATCCCCTCATGCAGGGGGTAAAGAAGAAAGCAGGTGGCATCTTCAAATTCCTGATGGACTTTGCTATGAAGTTTGTTGGATATAAAATTTTAGAATGGATTGGCAAACCAGAAAATCAAGAGAAAGTAACTAAGATGATTGGGTTCTTTCAAGGACTCGTATCTTTCGTTACAACAGTTGCGGGAATAATTGGTGCTGGTTTTGAATTTGCTACTGATACAATTGAGAAATCAATTGAAGGCATTAAATTTTTAGCAGAAAAAGTATCAGACTTCTTTGGTTTCAAATGGTTAGATGTAGATGCTTTACTAGAACCAATTAAACCTATTATTACTTTCTTTACAGAAACAATTCCAGGTGCTCTTGATAATTTTATAGACGGTTTAGCATCCACAGTTGATGCAATGGATAAACTTCCAGAACAATTTATAGGTATTGTTGATAAAATTGCAAATGGTTTCTTAGGATTTATTGGATTGGGTCCAAAAGATACTGAAGATTTTCCCGATAATCCTGATGCACCAGCTCCTGTAGAAACAGGTTTCCTAGAAAATACTGCTGGAAATGGATCGCAACCAAAAGAAACTGCACTAGATAAAAAACCTGTCCAAGATCAGGCTTCTAAGAATGTAGATGATTTACCACAAATGAGACGTGGTGGTATGCTTCGTGGTGCTACACATGCACAAGGTGGTGTTCCTATCGAAGCAGAAGGTGGTGAATATGTATTAAACAGAAGAGCAGTTGCTGCAATTGGTGGTGGTGTATTAGACAGTCTTAACTTTGGTAAATATCCTGCTGTTGGTAGAGGAGAAAGAGAAAATCCAAGCAGCATGGCATCAACTGGTGGTATTGTTCAAACTTTTGCTGAAGGTGGTTCAGTTCATCCTCTTTTAACAAAGATGAATGACAAGAACATTAGAAAGGCACATGCTCGTTCTGGACTTTGTGTAACAGGATCACTCAATACTATGTTAAAGAGTGGTGTTCCAGAACCTGCTGCTACTGGAAATGATGTAGGTAATAACCCAAGAGGTGCAATCTCTCAGATGATGCAACCTCCATATAATTGGAAGAGTATGGGTGGTACTAAAACTACTCTTGATAGTCCTTATGGAAAAGTTTCACCAGGTATTTTTTCAAGAGAAAAATACCTTGAACTGGTTGAAGCTGGTAAAGTTCCATCAGGTGCATTAGTATTCCAGACAAGACACAACAGTTGGAATGACACTAGTTATAACTCAAGGGGTTATGACATGGCTATTGCACAAAAGAACGGACAGGCGTTATGGAATGGAGTGCCGATTAATGATTCACTTGTATATTCTGGCACTAAAAAGGTAGTTGTATTGACACCTGATGGAAAAATGGGTAATGGTGAAGTTGGAGATATGACAAGTAATACTGATGGTAATGCATCAAGTAACGGTGCATCTGGTGGGTCTACTACAACCACCACTACAACTACAAGACCTAAAACAGCAAAAGAAAAAGCTCATGCATTGCAAGGTTCTATTTTAGGTGCAGCAAACGCACTTGTAGAACTTATGGGTGGTAAACCTGTCAATGCTGAAGATGTTCTCAGCCAAAAACAAGAAGAGAATAACAAGATCAAAGGAGAATATAGTTTTGCTGAGGGTATTGATACTAAAATCATTGATTATCAGATGCCTTCAGATTCGAGTACCAGTTTTGATGTTGATTTTGAAGTTCCAACTTTAGGAGATAATCTCCCACCATTTTCCCAAGCATTATATCCTATTAATCTATAATGGCAATTTCTAGTGCTATCACTCCATATACAGGATCTACATCTACAGCGATTGTAAAACCACAACAATCGCTTAGTGGTATTGTTCCTGTAGAAAAAAATACAGAAACTGTAGTTGTAACTGTCAAAGATATAAGAACTTCTGTTCTTAAATTACTCAGGAAAAGACAACAAAGAGATAGACTTGAACAAAAATTTTACAATTTACAGGACACATTAGACAAAAGAAAAAAAGCAGAAAAGGAAGAAAAAAAATCTGAGAAAGGTAAGTTCCTAGGTAAACTTGGTAGTGGAATTGCTGGTAAAGCAAAAGCAGTTGGAGGTGATCTTTTCGATGCTGTCGGAAAGTTGTTAGGTTTTGTTGCTTTAGATTGGATTTCAAAACCAGAAAATCAACAAATAGTACAAGCTATTGTAGAAGGAATTGGACAAATATTCAAATTTATTGATTGGTTTGTTACTGGTTCTGTTGACAATCTTCTATCTGGATTTACCAAGCTTGTAGCCGGTGATACTTTACTGGAAAGATTTGTTGGGTTCTTCCAGATGGCTGCTGGATTTATGGGATTAAGATATTTCTTAGATCCTACGTTGATAGTCACGGATTTAACAAAAGCTATAAAATTTATTAAAGGAAATGCTTTAAGAAAGCTATCAATCTTTAATAAAAAATTACAAAAATTTGGGTTAAAGAAAGCTCTCAAATTTGCATTCCCAAGATTATCAAAAATACTATCTAGGTTTACAGGTCTTGGTAGTAAAATTTTAAATGGTATTTCAAAAAAATTAGGTGTAGGTAAAGTAGGTAATTTGTTTGGAAAAATTACCACTGCATTACTAAGAAAAATACCCGCTCTCGGTGCAGCTAAAAAGGCAATCTTCCATATCCTAAAACCTGTAACTAAATTCCTTACTGGTATTCCTTTTGTTGGTGGATTGATATCTTTTGGTGTCAACATGTTACTTGGTGATCCACCAGGGAAAGCAGGTGTCAAAGCAATTGGTTCTGGACTTGGATCTTGGCTTGGTGCTGGTCTTGGTACTTTACTTCTACCAGGTATTGGCACATTTATTGGTGGTTTCCTGGGTGGTCTAGTTGGTGATTGGTTAGGTTCAAGATTTTACGATCTCCTAAAAGGTAAAGCGGCAAAAAAACCATCTAAAATAGAGGAGACTAGACAGGAGGCAGCGATGGCCGCTGCTAAAATGAAACAAAAAAGTGGAGGTGGAGAGTTATCTGACGCCAATTTATTAGAAATTTCAGGGCAACTGGGTAACAACCCAGAGACAAAAAAACCATATACAATAGAAGAAGTTAAAAAACTATTAAGTGATAAACCTGAAGAGACTGTAACCACTACTACCACAACAACTACGACTGGTGATAATGATGCTAATATCTCTCTAACCAATACTGATTATATGAATCTTATGATAGAGACTATGGATAAGGGTGGTATTACAGACAAAAATGAACGTATCATGTTTATGGCACAAGTTGGTCATGAATCTGGTGATGGACTTTATATGGAAGAGATTGCTAGTGGAGCAGATTATGAGGGTAGAAGTGATCTTGGCAATACTCAACCAGGCGATGGAAAAAGATTTAAAGGTAGGGGATACATCCAGATTACAGGGCGCGCAAACTATAAAAGATACGGTCCTATGATTGGCGTACCAGATGCAGTAGAGAATCCAGAAAAACTTGCTCAACCTCAAAACGCAGCAAAAGTTGCTCTTGCTTACTGGAAAGATAGAGTAGATAGAGACGCTGCTAAAAAGGGTATGGATGGTATGAATACTGTCACTCGTAATATAAATGGTGGACTTAATGGCTTAGACGATCGTATTGCAAAGTTTAATAAGTATTCTAATATGCCACTCCGTGGTCAAGGTGGTGGTAATCCCAGTAACTCCCCAATACCAAATAGAGTATCCAGTATTGCATCAATTCCAAAACAACCAGGATCTTCTAGATCAAGTATCATGAAAGATTTAAGTACAAATGTTATTCAATCAAAAATGATCAGGTCTATGGGTCGTCGTGGTGGTACAACTATTGTTATTAATAAAGCTGGTTCACAAGTTATTAACAAACAAACTACAAGTACACCAGTAGGGTTAAATAATAGTAATAAACCTCAATCAGTTAAGAGAGGAATTTGATGGCTTCGCAATCATTTGAAGGAGATTTTAGTTTAAAATCAATTAAACTTTATCCTGTAGTTAATAACACTATAGGTAAAGCAATTGATATTAAAGATCTTGTAGGTGAAATTACACTGAAGGAAAGTGTTCTTTCTGCTAGTTTGTATTGTAATATTGTAGTAAAAGATATCGAAGAAAATCTCATCAGTAAATTGCCACTGATGGGACAAGAAAGAATTGAACTTGTATTAAGTGCAGGTCAACAAAAACTTAGAAAAAACTTTTACATCTATAATATAGATGGAAGAGTGATGAAAGAAAAAAATCAGGCATATATTCTCCATTGTTGTAGTCACGAAGCATTAAAAAATGAAGTGACTAGAATTGTTAAACGTTTAGATGGTGTGAAAGCTCACGAATTTATTAAAGATAATTTAGCTACAATTACCAAGAAAAAATTTAAATATGATGAGAGTCTTCATACATTTGATATGTACGTTCCAAATTGGAGATTATTTGATACATGTATTTGGTTCAGACCAAGAACAGTGCCAGTTGCACACAAAGACTCTGTAGGATATCTGTTCTGGGAAGGATTTGACGGATATAATTTTAAATCAATTGATACATTATTTGATCAAGATACATACCCAAATAAAGATGTAATATATTCATTTGCACAGGGTAATACAGCTAACACAGATACAAAATACAGAGTTATAAACTACGCATCACCAAAAGTATTCAATGTATTTGATGATGCTAGATCTGGTTCTTATTCCCATGATGCTGTTTATATTGATGCAAACCACAGAACAGCAAGAATCTATAGGACAACTGCAGATGATTTTTGGAAAGAAAGTAAACATCTAGGTAACTTAAAACCATTTAGATCTGGTGGTGGTGATGATTTGGTTGATTTTAGTAAAGGTTCTGGCAGAATGATCTACAGACCATCCACAGTAAATACATTTGGTAAGTGGAAACCAGATCAATCAACTAACGGTAAAGATATGGTTGATGAAGCAAATAAAATTTATGAAAAATCTGTTTATAGATTTTACTTTATGCAATATAACACTTTAGATATTTCTATTCCTGGTGATTTAGATATTAGGGCTGGAAATATTATAAACATTAGTATTCCAGAACCTAAAGTTAATAAAGATTCTGTCAAAAAAGATAAAAGGTTGAGTGGAAAGTACCTGGTTAATTCTGTTACTCATATACTAAATAGAGATAAGTTGAGTACTAGAATTACTTTAACTAGAGATTCTTTCGGTGGATCGAATATCTCGGACAAAACTTCTTCAGAAAAACAAGTAAACGTAGGTAGGTAATTATGGAAAGTATCGAAGCTCACATTAAAAAAGACAAAGAAATTTTAGATAACTCATCTACATCTCCTCAACAAAGAAGACATATTGAAGGAGAACTCCATGAGTTAGAAGAATATGTAGAACACCACAAGAAAGATATTGAAGCTGGAGATCATCATGATCCCTCTTATCTAGAACTTTTTTGCGATCAAAATCCATCAGAACCTGAGTGTTTAGTTTACGAAGATTAATATTACATGGCATTAAATCCAACCCTTGATAACCCTTCCTTTTTAGGTCACCAAGATTTCTCTTGGTGGCTGGGAACTGTTGTTAATGCAGATGACAGAGAAGCAAAACTAGGAAGAGTAAAGGTAGAAATTTTAGGATTTCATGAACCAAAAACTCCTGCAGCAAATTTACCATGGTGTATGGTATTACAACCCACAACTAATGCAGCTGTAAGTGGAGTTGGTAATTCTGCAAACAATTTAAAATCTGGTAGTTTTGTCATGGGATTTTTCCTTGACTATCCAGATTGTCAACAACCAGTTGTAATGGGAACTCTGTTCAGTGAGATTCAAAAAATCTACGAACCTGGGACTCAACAAAACATTGATACTATGAATTCTGGGTTGACAACAGAACCAGGAGGAGGTAATGATGCAACTAAATCACAACAACCTGCTGCAGCAGCAGAAGCAAACGATGAACTTGGTGCGACATCACCAGTAAGTACATCAACAGCTGCAGCATCTTTACCTTCGAGTAGAACAAATCCATCAGGTCAAGTTTTACCAAAGACAGTAGCAAATGGTAAGGATAGTGTAGCGAATACTGTCGCCAAAGAAATCCAATCTTGTATCGAAGATTTAGGAAACATATTTAAGACTGCAAAAATTTATGATCCAAATAACACTGCACTTACACAAGATCTAGATAAAGAATCTCAATTTATTCCAGTATCTAAGTCAACATCATTTCCACCAAGAGGAAAAGTTAAAATTGGAAGTGAAGTTGTTGGTTACAATGGAAGAAACTCATTTGGTTTAACTCTCTCTAAGAGAGGGATGGAAAAATCCAAATCGCAAGAACATAAAAAAGGAACTAAAGTTGAATTTTTAAAGAAAACAACTTCCGCTAAAGAAGTTGTTGGTACTTTTAGTGATACTGCAGTTGATGTACAAGCTGCAATGCAGCATTGTTTTAAAATTATTAAAAATTTAATTTGGTATATTGTAAATCAATTAAAAGCTTTCTTGATGGAACAAGTCACGAAAGTTTTGAATGCAATTGGTTTAGCATCAGTCAGTCCTATTCCACTCTTTGTTAAAGGAGTTACAGAGATCATCCTACAAGTTCTCCGTATGATTGGTTGTAGTTTAGATGGAGCACTTGTAGATGCAATCATGGGTGGTATTGAAGGATTTATTGAGTCCTTTATTGATCAAATTTTAAATAATCTTGCAAGTCTTGCTGAAGATTTTATTGCTTTTGCAGAAAATTGTATCAATCAGATCTTTGGATCTATTTTCCAACTTGTAGAAGTTGCAAATCAAATTTTAAGTGTAATTGATAGTATTTCAGATATTATTGATACTATAGGTAGTATTGAATCTTTAACAAACTTAACTGACTTAGCAAGCATTGGTAATGTTGTTGGATTTATTCTTCAACTTCTTGGCATCGGTTGTAATAGAGACACTGATGGTCCAATTAATATTAATTGGGAAACATGTGCCATCAGTGCCAACAATTGTAGTCCATTTAATTTCTCAATTACAAGTTCTATTCCTGGACGATGGTCGCCAGAATATTCAAAGATGTTTGTGCAATCATCTGAGTCTGGTCATTTATTTGTACAAGATGATACACCAGGTTCAAGTAGAATGATCCTGGAACATGGTCCTAGTAAATCTGGTACACACATTTATGATAATGGTGATGTCAGAGTTACAAACAACGGAGATCAAACAGAAATTACTGTCAAAAATAAAAATGTTGTTATTAAAGGTAACGCCAATTTAGAAGTAGAAGGAGACTATCACTTAAAGGTAGGTGGAAACTATCATCTAGAAGTTCGTGGACAAATGAATATGTTTGCTATTAGGGAAAGTAAATTTACATTCTCTGGTGAACATAAGACGATATATAAAAATGATTCTGAACTATCTGCACATAATGGTTTAGCAATTGCTGGTTCTAAAGTTGGTATCTCTGCTTCTGGTCAATTTGATGCTATTGCACCAACAATTACTAATTTATGTACAGAACACAATACTGTTGCAACAGGATCTGTAAACATCTTCTCAACATTTTACAATAAATTCTGTTTACTTAACTCTCTTGGATTAAATGGTCTTAGTGATGTTAAATTTAACTTAGGTACAACTTCAAGAGCAGCACTAGGAACAGATACAGATTTTGTTGCTGGTGTTCAATCAAAAATTAAAGTTGCTGCTGAACAAAATGTTACTGTTGGATCAGATACAAGAGTTAAAGTTGGTGCAGCTTCTGAAACAGAAGTAGGTACAAAAGCAGAAAACAATATATCAGCAAAACTAAGAAATGGATTAGGACTAAGTATGAAAAATGTTTTAGGTGCAGATTTCCAAAACTCTATTGGTCTATTCTCTAAAATTACACCAGTTATTAACTTAGACGTTGCAGGAGCCATTAAGCTTACCTGCTAAGCACTTTTTCTGAACCCTGACAGAGTTATTATAGTCATATTTTAATGTTTTGTCCAGCCCCTTGACAGACAGTTGCTACAGTGGTATAGTATAAAGGTATTCAAATGAAACGAATGAACATCACAGACATCCCTTCGGATACTCAGCTCAGTAATGTTAAAATTAATATTATGAATCGTACTATTAGTTTGTTTGGAGACAAAGGTGAAGAACTTCAATTGATTGAAGCAAACTCGGATGACTTCACGGCCATGTGCAACTTTGTTAACATAACATTGTCTGATGACATGATTGAATATGTTTACTGAGGCGAAAACCAACTTTTAGTTACCAGAAACGTCGATAAAAAATTCTGGGCCAAAATTGACTGTGGCCCTTTTTGGGACGGTGGCGGAATTGGTAGACGCACCAGACTTAAAATCTGTCGAGTATTATGCTTGTGAGGGTTCAAGTCCCTCTCGTCCTATATTATAAATAACACAGGATTCTTTTTGTATATAAAATGAACGAATTAAATGATTTACCTTCGGGTTTGAGCTTTGGATTGACACTGGAACAAGAAGATCAATTGAGTAAGTGGTTAGACGAACAAAACCAAGTTATTGTTGAAGAACAATTAAAGTCTGAAGAATTTACTGAAATTCAAAAAGAGATTCAACAAAAATCTTTGGATACTGGTACTCCAATTCCAATTTATGATATGAACGCTGGATATTTTACTATTAGCTTTACACCTACGGGTTGGGGTAATCGTATTTACGTTCACAATCATTTTACAGGGAAATCTTTTAAATTATTTGACTATGAAGATTTTCAAAAACAATTGGGTGAAGCCACTAACGAAACGGAAAAGGTATAAATAGTTTTGATTAGAAAAACGATAAAATAAAGGGCTCTTTCAAACATGGCGCTAACTCAAGTAACAACTCGCGGTATTTCCAAGGGCGTTGAAATTGTTCTGTCAAGCGGTCTTACTGGAGATCCATCACTTGCTTGGAGCGGTGATGAATCAACTGGTTTGTACTCCAGCGCGACGGGTTACACTGATTTCACGACAACTGGAACAACCATTCTAAGTATTGGACCTAATGGAATTAATTTTCCTTCTGGTGCAGCAACTCCTTTCTTATTTAACGGAAGTCCTATTGTAACATTCAACTCTGGTAGTTTGAATGTAGCCAGTGGAAAACAATTTATCGTACCACAAGGAAGTGTTTCTGCACCTTCTATTGCTTATGAGGGAGATACTGATACTGGTGTATTCAGTTCTGGTGATGGACAAATTGATTTCGTTTCCAATGGTGCTATAAAACTTTCAGTTAACGCATCTGGTCTTGTTCTTCCTACTGGATCAACTGGATCTTCGATTAATATTACAAATAGTCTTAGAAATATTTACGTCAGTGCGAATGATACTCTTGCAACTGACTCTCTTACAAATAATGGTAGAAGTTTAAACCGTCCATTCAAATCTATTGAAAGAGCGTTATTAGAAGCTGCTGTACAGTCTTGGCAAAACGGTCCTGGTGATGAAGCCGGTGAATATGGTGCTGACTTGTTTGAATATTTTACTATTATTATCTTTCCTGGTGAATATAACATTGATAACCGTCCAGGTGATGCAACAAACGCTGGTGTACTAGTAAAAACTAGTTACACTGATGAAACCTTGATGGAAAACATTTACAAGTTAAATGCTGTAGATGGTGGTGTTATTGTTCCTCGTGGTACTTCACTTGTAGGTCTTGACCTTAGAAAGACCATTATTCGTCCTAAGTACGTTCCTTCTCCTGTTGACAATTCTGCAGCAAGAACTGCTTTATTCCGTGTAACAGGTGGTTGTTACTTCTGGCAGTTTACGGTAAAAGATACAATTCTTGGAAATAACACATATAAGAGTGCATCATCAACTTATACTGGTACTGGTGCAGATGTTATGCCTGCATCTCACCACAAACTAACAGCATTTGAATATGCAAGTTATCCAGATTTGGATACTTATTATTCCAAGATTGATAAGTATAGTGTTTTAGATGATATTGTACTTCAAGGTAATAGATTTGGTGATGCAAGAGATCTTATCATTGCTAACAAGAAATTTATTGCTGAAGTTGCTGTAAGTAGAATGCTTACAAACTTCTCATCATTCAGTGTTCCTGGTGGTAGAGTTAATTGTGAAGATGACATTGAGGATGTTCTTGAAGCAGTTGGTTTTAACGTTGCATATGGTGCAAACAGTAAAGTCTGGGATGCTGCTAATTTGTATGTAAATGGCGGTGCTCTTCAACATTTAGTGGGTGAAGAAACTGAATCTATTTACGCTTTCAACCAGGCAAGAAACATTGCATTGGAAGTTATCAATAATGTGAGTGTCACAGTTCAATCAGGTGATACGACTTTAACTCAAGTTAAAGATTTAACAATTACTGCTGATCCAACTACTGGTTCTAATACTGATGCTGCTTCCTGTGCAAACGTAAAATCTGCGATCACAAACATGTTCGCTCTGGTTACAGATACTATTACAACTCCATCTAGTCTTTCTGGTGTAACTAGAACAACTCCTGCTGTTGCCCCTGCTTCCGAAGATTATATTCAGAGAATTGAAGAAAATAGAATTGTTGGTTCTCTTGCACAAGCAAGTACTGCTGATACTGTTGCATCTGCATCTCCTTACATCTTCAATGTATCTCTTCGTTCTACTTTCGGTCTAAATGGTTTGCATGCTGATGGTTCTAGGGCGACTGGATTTAAGTCGATGGTTCTTGCCCAGTACACTGGAATTGGACTGCAGAAAGATAACCGTGCATTCTTAGGAACTAACACTTCACAGGGAATTGTCCAGACAAACGCTGATGGTAATGAGTATAGAATTGATCCAGATTCTGTCTATAGAGATAGTTGGAGACACTTCCACATCAAGGCATCTAATGATGGATTCCTTCAAGTAGTTTCTGTTTTTGCTGTTGGTAATGCAGATCACTTCCTTGCTGAGACTGGTGGTGATATGTCCATCACAAACTCAAACTCCAACTTTGGTAACGTTGCTTTGAAGTCTGTTTCACACAGACCCCAATCATTTACTCAAGATTCTGGTGGTTTCATTATTGGTGTTACTCCACCAAGAGGTATTGATCCTGAGAAAGATAATCTAGTTAGTTTGTCAGAAATTGATGTCGGTCAAACTGTAGACGCTTATAATGCACTTTCCAATTCTAACAAAGGTAATTTTAAGAGAATTTATATTAAAATTGGTGGACTGAGTGAAATTAAGGAAAGTGATATTCCTGAGTTCTACACTACAAATTCATCTGATGTAGTAACAAAGGCAGAATTACTTGTAAGTGGTCTTGATTATAACCTTGGCAAAAGAAATTATTCGGATAATAGTCCAGAAGCAGTTTATGCTTTCTTGCCTGCAACTCCAACTGATGCAACCTCTAAGTTATTTGGTGCTAGATTAAGACCCAGAGATGCATCTATTGACCCTGCAGTATCTCAGAATAGTGTTTCTACAAAAAATGATGTTCGTTCTTTCTACGCTTGGGAATATTCACAGACCGTAAATGGTGAAGATCTTGGTCGTGTATGTTTATTGGTTAATGATAATCGTGCTTCTGGTTCTTCAACGATTACTGGTATTCCACAATCGTTTAGTGTAACTCAAGGTGGTAGTAATACATATAGTGATATTCTTACTACAACAACGATTATTGTTGACGCTAAAGTATCCGACTCTAGTGGTAATGATGTTGCTAACCCAACGCAATCATCACCAATTAAAGTTAATGTTACCGTTGACGGCACAAGCAAACAGATTACTGGAGTAACAATTTATAATCCTAATTCTAATAACCTTGAAGCAGGTTCTTTATTCGCTGTTGGTAATAATTTGAGACTTCTCGATGGTGTTGGTACTGGACTTGGAACTAGAGGTCCTTCTGGCGCACCTATTCCAGTTATTCAAGTTGGTAGTATTACCAGTGAAACTGGTGTTTCTTTCTCTGCAGGTAACATCAAACCAATTGGTTACATTCCGTTCTCCTCTATTGGTACAAGATATTACCCTATCGATACAGATGATGCTTTAACTGCTCAAACTGCATCTGAGTTATCTCTTTTAAGAAGATTAACTCAACGAGTTGATACAAACGGTGATAATCAGACTTCTGATGGTGGTGCTGATCAATTTGAATTTGGTACTAATACTTCTGCTAATATTTACATCAAACGTATTGCTGACAATAGAAGTGCATCTGGTAATGGTGAACTTGTCTGGAGAGCAATCTATAAGATGCCAAAAGGTGTAACTGGTTCACAGGAACTCAGACCACCCGAAGCAAGATTTACTCTGCAACTTAGAGATAATGCTGCCGTATATCCATTTACTTATGATGGATCCAATAACTTCCCCAGATCTTATTACATCTATAAAGTAGAACCTCTTATTGAGTACAAGTATACTCAAAGAGACGGTTATTACATGTTGACTTTGTTGGATGGAAATATTTACACTAAATCTGACAATAGTACATTTGGCAACACTGTTGAATATGGTGTACAAACAACAGCTGGTGATGGTTATACAGTTGCTGATACTACAATCACTGGATTTGGTCTTTCACAAAATATCAACTATCTCTATCCAGAAACTGATTTAGATAATCCGAAATGGAATCCACGTCCATCTCTCTCCAAGTATAGAGAGGATGTTGGTAATACTCTACCAATTGATGATAGTCTTGCATCACATGGTTATGACAGAATTACTCAATACTCGATTACTTCTGAAGGTATGAGAGGATTTATCAACAATATTCTTGGTGGTGGATCTATTACAGCAAATCTTACCAATGAACTGAATCTTACCACATACTTCGGTGCATCTAGTGTTTCTGAAACCAAGATGATCGAACCTTACACGGCTGCTGCTGATAATGTTTACGGTAAAAACAAACCAATTGTTACTGCATTTGCGAATGATATTCCTACTTTCAGTGATAGAAACGTACTCTTTGGTGCTAACGTAACATCGAGTGCAACTGCTGGTGTTCCAGTTAACCTACACAGACCTTCTATTCTCCGTGCATCTGGTCATACATGGGAATATGTTGGTTATGGTCCTGGTAACTATTCAACTGGTCTGCCAAGATTCCAAACTAAAGTTCTTTCGTTGCAACAGCAAGTTAACGCACAACAGATTGAATCTTCTGGTGGTTTCGTTGCCTCTTCTGGTACAAACTCTAACGGTGATTTCTTTATTGGTAATCAAGTTATTGATACTAAAGGTAACCAGTCCAGTACTCTTAACTTCCCTAAAGTTAAGACATCTGCCGAAAACAAATTGATTGACTTTGATGACATTGGTTCATTATCTTCCAACTCTTCTGCTTCTTCGTTTAATCCATCGTCCTTTAGTGCAACACTAACTGAATCTCTTGCAAGTCTACAACAAGCACAGAAAAACAGCTTTAAGACTTTAAACCTGGATGCAGATAGTGCCACAATTGGAACACTTAAGATTACATCAACACTTGATATTGCATCTACTGTATTCCAAACTGCTGGTAATTATCCTGCTGCATCTCAAACCGATGTTGGTTTTACACAAAGAGCACAACAGGATTGGTTCAATCTTAATAAAACTACAGCAGATTGGACTGCACAAGCAAACAGATTCATTTCACCTAAAGACCTTGATGATTGGGCAAATAAAAACGCCTTTATCACCACAGTTCCTGCTGATTGGCCACTTGCACTTGCAGATATTCCTGCCCTTGCATCTTTCACAGTCAATAATGCAGGTAATGTTACCGATACTGCTTCGTTAATTGTATCTTCTAACTTTAATATGACCCCATTGGGAAGTATTACTGATGCAAGATGGTATGATACTTCTAGTACAGTTACAAAACTAGTTTTAGGTTCAATCTCTAACTTATCGGATTATAATGGTAGAAGTGGTGCTGTGTATGTCACATATCCATCCGAAGTAAAACTTGGTTCTATTCTTCCCGAAAACGTTTGGAGTCCAGTAGATTTAAACTGGAGAAGTATTGATGATTTGACTGGACAACCAGTTACTTATCTAAAAGGAACTGTGTTCTTAGTTACCTACTATATAAGTGGTGGCAAGATGGTTTATGTTACTAACGTCATCAGCTGAGGGGATTAAAGAATGTCAACGGATTTAGGTTTTTGGACCAAAGTTAAGAGAACAGTTGCTGGAGGACAGTCCAGCAACGCTCTTAAAGTAGATGCAATTTTTGCTACAGATGATTCTGGTAGTATGAATTCATACCTCTCATGGGAGGATGATCCTGCAGCAGTTGATGCTTTTAATAAAGCATTATCTTCTGCTGGGATCGGCGCACAAAATTTGGAAATTTTAGATAGTAATAATTCTAATAGAATTTCTAGAACATTTTTTGCGTCTTATAAACAACAAGTTGTTTCTAACCTTCTCTTGGTTAGAACAAGTGCTGATTTAGCTGGTTCTGGTATTGCTTTAGACGATGCTTTTACAGTTAAAAGGTCTGGTACTGTAGTTGGTACTGCTGGTGATTATATTGTTTACGCTTGGGATAAAAGAGAAAATTATTATAATAGTTCGGAAATTTTTAATGAACTAGTTTTTCAGGGCCTTAATAATCAAGGTGCTGGTATTCTTGATAATGTTCTTGTAGGTGATACACTTGAAAGTGTTGGTGGTACTGCTTATGGTACTGTAACTGAAGTTATTCAGTTGAATAATCCATATCTATATTATGTTGAAGGAGACTTGCGTCTTAGATATTTTTGGGCGAGAAGAGCAGGTCCAACTGGTACATATGTAAAGAACTCTTCAAATGGTGGTTCTACTGGTGCAAACTCTGAGGATGCATTTGGTATTATTCATAAGACGATTGGTGTAAATCTTAATTGTACTGTAAATCAACAAGGTCAACAGGTTTGTGATGACTTTAAACCACAGGCATCATCTAAATTAGTATTCGTTGCAAATACCAATGAACATGATACTGCAATGCCTTTTAGTTTAGATTCTACCAGAGATCTACTATTAACCTATAATGGTGTATTTGTTGGTAATATTGGTGGATATGGCCTAAATTATGGACCTGGTATTTTACCTCAAGTTAGAAATGCTGCTGACTATAATGGTGGATCGAATGGTGTAAGTGCTGCTGACCCAAGAGGATTCCAACCAATTGATGATTATGTTTCTGATGTTACTGCAGAAACTCTTAGTCCTATTACTGCATTAGATGGTATTCCTGATGGATGGTATCGTGGTGTTGAATTTGAAATTAAAGATGTAGAAACTACAAATTCTAGTGCTGCAGTTCAAGCAAGAACTAGACCTAAAGTAAGACTAGATCTTAAAGTTGGTACTCCATCTGGCGGTGCAAATAAAACTGTTACTGTTTTAAAAGTTGTATTTCCTGGTTATGGGTTTGTTGTTGGTGATACTATTACACCACCATCATCTTCTACAACAACATTTGGTGCTTTACACGACATTCTTATTCTTAAAGTTGCAAGAGTAAAAGATATTTACTACGGTAGTGCATCAAAGAAAATTTTCTCTGGGGTATATACCAAAGACTATAATCGTATGGTATTTTTAAATGATGTTGGTCGTCCAGCAGCATTTACTGTTGTTTCTGGTGGTACTGGTTATACTGCAACTACAAATACCGCCATTGCATATCCTTTTGATACTGCATCTGGATTTAATAATTCTGGTGATGGACTAAATGCAACTGTTGATTTAACTGTCAATGGTAGTGGTGTTGTAACCGCAGCTGCATTGAATGCAAATGGTAATGATCTTTATAATGATGGAGATCGTTTAATTGTTGCTAATGCAACTGCTGGTGAAGTTCTTACATTAGATGCAGGTAGTTTGGTCGGTGGTAGTGGATATTCAAATGGAACTTCTATTGGAACTACTAATTTAAGTGATCTTGCTGATGGTCTTGGTGCTACAGTTGATATTACTGTTAATGGTAGTGGTGCAATCACTGCTGTCACACTGAATGCTGGTGGTATTAATTATGTAGCAGGTGATGTTCTTGAAATTGCTGGTGGAACTGGTGGAACAATTACTGTTGCTACTGCTAAAGAAGATTGTATTATTCAAGTTAATGGTTTAACTAATGTACCTGTAGATTCAAATTCGTATAACGTACCTAGAGAAAGAGCATATCTAGTTAAAGATCTCAACCTCATCACTAGAAACAATGATCCACCAACAGGATCTGTTCCTCAAACTGGTGGTGTTGCAGTTACTGCTGCAAATCAGTTTACTGTATCTGCAACTGCTGGTTCTAATGTATTAACTGTTACAGCAACTGGAACAGGAGCATCTGTTGGTAATCTCTCTGTTGGTAATGAAATTTGGAACAATGCAAATACTACCAATAATGGTAGTAAAGGTGGTAATAATCCATTTACATTGAATCCAGCAGTTCCATGGGATGTTAAAGTAACAGCAATTAGTGGTAATAATATCAGTATGAGTGCAGCTGCTAATGCTACTGCTAGTGTCACAGTTTATATTGGTACTAGATTGGTATCTTCTAATGGTTGGAGATGGGATCATACTACTCTCGCAAGAGAAACTGGTGGTGCTATTTTCTTCCAAGTTGGACCTTTTGCCAATGTCATTGGTAATGCCCCTGCTGGTATTGCTTATTGGGATACCAGTGGTGGAATCAATAATTATGGTAGTCATGCTTGGGAAACTGTTGCTATCTTTGGTAATCTTGGTGCTTCAACCCCTGATTATCGAATTCAGTTTGGTAGATCTATTGGTAAAACAGTAGGTGAATATTTATTCAAGACTGCCTGATAAATAGTTAAAATAGTATATTCTGAACATGGCCACTACAATCAAGCCAAAAAGAAAATTTACATCGGGAGCTCCTGCCCTATCTGACTTAGAGAGGGGGGAACTCGCTGTAAATACTGCAGATCAAAAGATTTATATGAGAAATGAAGCTGGTGGTGCCACACCTGCAAATGATCAGGTAGTAACTGTTGCTGGTTTTAGTGCAGTTGGTGCTAGTATTGATGATGCAATCGTTATGGCAATTGCCCTCGGATAAGTAAATGGCTAATACATTTAAAAGTTATACAAAAGCAAACATCGGAACAACAATTACCGATGCTTATACTGTACCTAGTGCAACTACGACAGTTTGTATTGGTATTAACGTGTCTAATACATCTGGTGATCAGATTTTTGTTGATATTAAAATTGACAAATCATCTGGTTCTGCAGATGACATTTATTTGATTCGTAATATGCCACTACCTAATGGTGCATCTTATGAATTTATTGCTGGTAGTAAACTAGTTTTAGAAACTGGTGATAAAATTCAAATATTATCAACATCAGTAACAAGTGTTGATTGTTTAGTCTCAGTATTGGAGCAGACCTAATATGGGATATCAAGGACGCTACTTACAATCTAATCAAGCATACAATAACTCGGATGTTAGAGTTCTTGATACATTTGACAGCACATTTGATGGTAATCTGACAACATTTAATCTTACAGAGAATGGTGCGGTTTACAGAACATTAAATGCGGAATCACTTTTTGTAAAACTTGGTGGTCTTATTCAAACACCAAGAGTTGATTACACTATCAGTAGTGCTGCTGGTCAATCTCAAATTACTTTTACAACTGCACCACAAACTGGTCTAGATTGTGAAATTAGAGTTATTTTAGGTGCTAAAGGTAGACCACAGATCAGAACTGATGATATTGACCTTGCGTTAACAGCAAATCCTTCTAGTCCCTCAGAAGGTCAATTATATTATAATACAACAGAAGACGAACTTAGAGTCTACAACGGTACTGAGTGGGATACAGCTGGTGGAGGCGGTGCATCTAAAGTCTATTCCAAGACTGTATTCGGATATCAGAATGTAGTATCGACAAATATTACTATTGCATCTCCATACAACACTGGTGTAATCTATACTAGTCCTGATGTTACTGTTGATATCGAGAATGGTATTCAGGTTGATGTTGATGCTGATTGCATCTTGATCGTTGCGGATGTCTAATGACTTTACCAATCGACTTTATTGATAATGTTTTTAAGAACGTTCAGAAGCAAACTATTTCTTCTAATGTAACTATTACATCACCGATCAAAGTTGGTGTAGTTAGAAGTGTATCTGATCTAACTGTTGACATCGAGAATGGTGTACAGGTTGATGTAGATGACGGTTGTGTCTTCATTATCAAAGATCTATAAATAAAAGAAAAACTAATTGGCGTAAATTATGTCCACACTTAGGGTAGATAATATTAAATCGAGGACTGGTACAACAGTTACGATTCCATCTAGTCACACACTTGCGGTCACTGGTAACCAAACTGTTACTGGTTCTTTGACTGTAAGTGGTGGTGGTACATTTAGTACTAGTGGAAACATCACAACGACTGGTGATATTGGCGGTGCTAATTTAGTCCTATCTGGCGATTTAACCGTCAACGGCACAACCACGACCGTTAATAGCACGACAGTTACTGTCGATGATAAGAATCTTGAATTGGGTTCTGTTGCATCTCCATCAAATACCACAGCAAATGGTGGTGGTATTACACTGAAGTCTGCTGCTGACCGTACTATTCTTTGGGATAGTACTTCTTTGAACTGGGAGATGACTCCTGGTATCACAGTAAAGCATACTGCAGAACATATGCTTACAACTGCAGGTAACCCTAATAATGTGGGTTATGATTATAATTCTGGCTCTGCTCAAGTTTTCTTCTTACAAGGAACAACTGGTAACTTTGGATTTAATATAACTAATATTCCAACCACAGAAGATAGAGTATATAACTTTGTATTCATTGTTAATCCTTCTAGTGGTAGTGCTTATCCAAACGCCTGTTCAATTAATGGTAGTAGCTTCACCATCAGATGGCCTGGTGCAGTTGCTCCAACAGCAACATCTGGTGGTAATGAAGATATTTACACTGTTATGGTTGCGAGACGTGGAACAGATAGTGGTAATACTTCTGCTGGTTGGTTTGTATTTGGTTTCGCTTCATTGAATCATCAATAATAGGAGGTTATTATGAGTCCATTTCTAACTGTAGCAAGTACATTTACTGGTCAGATCGCCGCTGGCGGTGTTGATTATGGAACACAAGAGAACCCTGGGTTAACTCCTCTCGACTTGATTTCTAACGGAGTTACTGATAATGGTTATTACTATTTAAAAGGAACTGCTGGTGCTGCTGCCAATACTGCTAAACTGTTTTATTGTATCTTGGATAGTAGTTTTTCTTTAGGAGGTGGTTGGGCAATTATTGCCAATCACGATGCTGACAAGCAACCTAATGCTGCTCACCAGGCAAGACCAACAGGTAACTCAAGTTATGTTGGGTATGATAATGCTAGTGGTAATGGAGACGTTTCTTCAGAACCAACAGCAGCAGTCATGCTACCAAATAGAAGTTTTAGTCAGAATGCAGCTGCTATCCCATTTACTAAAATGGTTCATGCAGCTTATGGAAATACTAATATGGGTAGTATTAGTACTGATAACTGGTTAAGTGTTAAAACATATTATGCTGGTAGTTTTAACAGTGCCCAAACAATTGGAACTTCTGCAACATGGGCTAAAACCTGTGATAGTCAGAATATAACAATAAACTCTTTTGCTCGGAGACTACAGTACACTGGTTATACTACTCTCGCCTTTGGAGTTATGAACGACAGCACTGGTTCCTATCCAAAAGTAAATGGTAATGGTGCTGCTACTCAGAATTATCCACTTTTCATTGGATCACACACTGGCGATTTTAACTCTGGTAATGGTGCAACAGCAACATTCTCTTGGTGTGATTCATCCGCCTCCACGTCCTCGACCAACGATCCTCATGGTTGGGATGACTTCCAAGATGGTTCGGGAATGGGTGATGGTTGGTCCGTTGAGAACGTAAGTGCTAATGCATATAGAGGATATCCATCGTATATTCTGATCCAATAGGGTTGACAAGGCGGGAAAGCTGTAGTATTATAAATAAGTCGAGAGGTTAAGGAACCAACACATTCCTTTACTGTTCGTAACACCCCGCAAACCAAGACCTATAGGGTGTCTAAATCACGTCTTTAATACCTGTATCTAAGGGTGATACAGGAATAGTAAAACCATCATTTCCCTGATGATCTTACTTTTTTTCCAATACAATGGCAACACTTTCAAGGCAACAATCAACCTCTTCGTGGGAATCTTTCTGCGAGTGGGTAACTTCTACCAATAACCGCCTCTATGTCGGTTGGTTCGGCGTACTGATGATTCCAACTCTGTTGGCAG
>Ga0181399_1000064_pt1 | contig 33075 bp, 50 predicted proteins | sample 22SPOviralmetaG_FD_130128 | JGI IMG/M metagenome (GOLD analysis project Ga0181399, IMG submission 130128) | Marine viral communities from the oligotrophic San Pedro Time Series (SPOT) site, San Pedro Channel, CA, USA - 22 SPOT_SRF_2011-05-21 | ecosystem: Environmental > Aquatic > Marine > Strait...
ATCGATTCAGAGCAAGTTAAGTAATGACGAAATACAACCTTTGGGTATCGGTGTTACTAACTTAGCATACTGGCATGCAAAACGAGATTACATCTATGGAGACAAAGATGCATTACAAGATGTTAAAGCATGGATGGAACATCAAGCATTCTTCTTAACAGAAGCAACAGTAGAAATGGCCAAAGAAAGAGGCAAGTGTTTAGATAGTGATAAGACATGGTATGGTAAAGGCAAGTTCCCTTGGGAACGTAGAGCAAAAGGTGTTAACAAACTAGCAAACTTCAAACCAGAATGCGATTGGGAAACACTACGCAAAGACATGAAAGAGCATGGTGTTAGAAATGCAACTCTAATGGCGATTGCTCCTGTAGAATCATCTAGTGTAGTAATCAATTCAACAAACGGTATTGAAATGCCAATGAGTTTAATCTCTGTTAAAGAAAGTAAAGCAGGGTCATTGACACAAGTAGTACCAGACTATCACATTAAACGTGTAAGAAACTCTTATCAGTTAATGTGGGAACAACAAGACTGTGATGCATATCTTAAGACTGCGGCAGTACTAGCGGCGTATGTAGATCAGAGTATATCAACGAATACATTCTACAATCCAGCACATTTTAAAGATCAGAAAGTGCCAACAACACTGATCGCAAAGAACTTAATGCAGGCACATCAATGGGGACTTAAGACTTTTTATTATTCTTTAATAAATAAAGCAGGAGTCAAAAGATTAGATAACGACACAGTAGAAATAGCAAAGCAATACATCGATGCAGAACCGATATTTGAAGACGATGATTGTGAAGCATGTAAATTATAAGGGTTAATTATGAGTAAAGAACAATACAATTTAAAAACAAAAACAAATTATTTAGACAGGAAAATGTTTTTGGATCCAGCCGGTCCTGTAACTATTCAACGTTTTGAAGAAGTTAAGTATGACAAGATTGCCAACTTTGAAGAAACTGCAAGAGGTTTCTTTTGGATACCAGAAGAAATTAGTTTAACTAAAGATGCTAGTGACTTCAAAGATTCCAGTGATGCAGTTAAACATATCTTTACTGCTAACTTACTTAGACAAACAGCACTAGATAGTCTACAAGGCAGAGGACCTGCTCAAGTATTCACTCCTGTAGCAAGTCTACCTGAAGTAGAAGCATTATGTTACAACTGGTCTTTCTTTGAGACTAACATTCACTCACGTTCTTATAGTCATATCATTAGAAACATCTACAACGTGCCTAAGGACATCTTTAATACTATCCATGATACACAAGAGATTGCTGACATGGCATCTAGTGTAGGTGAGTATTATGAAGCCTTACATCAAATCAACTGCAAGAAAGAAATGGGTCATAAGATCAATGAACATGAACATCTTAAAGCAATTTGGATGGCACTACATGCAAGTTATGCTTTAGAAGCATTACGTTTCATGGTATCATTTGCTACATCATTAGCAATGGTAGAGAATAGAATCTTTATAGGCAACGGTAATATTATATCATTGATTCTACAAGATGAATTGTTACACAAAGGTTGGACAGGTTGGATTATTAATCAAGTAATTAAAGAAGACGAAAGATTCCACAAAGTACAACAAGAATGTGAGCAAGACGTATACAATATGTACATGGATGTAATTAGAGAAGAAAAAGAATGGGCAGATTACTTGTTTCAAAAAGGTCCGGTAATTGGACTTAATGCAAACATTCTAAAAGAGTTTGTAGATTACACAGCACTTGAATCATTAAAAGTAATTAACATCAAATACAACGAACCTGCTCCAAAAGCAAGTCCTATTCCTTGGTTCAACAAGCATAGTGATACTAGTAAGAAGCAAACAGCATTACAAGAGAATGAGTCAACTAACTATGTAATAGGTGTCATGTCAGAATCACTTGATTATGATGCTTTACCTGAGTTATAAAATTTATTTGACTGTAAGAAATCGTATTAAATATACATATAACATTTAACTAGGAGAAAGAATGAAAGCCATTGTATGGAGCAAAGATAATTGCACTTATTGTGACCAAGCAAAAAAATTATTAGAATCAAACGGTGTTGATTTTGAAGAAAAGAAAATTGGACACGGATATACTTTAGAAGACTTACTAGCAGTAGTACCAAACGCACGTACTGCCCCACAAATCTTTTTAGATGAAGATTATGTTGGTGGATTTACTGAACTTAAACAAAAACTGGAGTCGTAATGGAAAATAAAGCAATATCAATGATTGAAATAGGAAAAGTATATACACTTAAAATCTTTAGTGGAGAAGAAATCGTATCAAAAGTAGTACAAATCGGCGACGGTTTTTTAGAACTAGAAGATCCGGTATCTCTTGCACCTAGTCAAACTGGCATGGCATTAGTGCCTAGTGTCTTTTCTGCTTCAATGTCAGAAAACCCAAGACTAAATACTAATAGTGTTTCTCTTGTTGCAGTTACAGCGGATGAAGTTAAAGACAAATATAGAGAGGCTACTACTGGGGTAACAGTACCCGAGAAAAAAATATTAGTAGGATAAAATTACATGGCTAAACTAAGCCGAAAGGGAGATAAGAACACTACAGGTGGAAAAATTCTCAAAGGCGCAGGAACTGTCTTTGCAGAAGGAAAACCTGTAGGTCTTCATGTTAGTGAAATTTCTCCCCACAATCCAAAACCAAACAAAAAACCTCATAAATCTGCAAAAACAACTGAAGGTAGTCCTACAGTATTTTGCGAAGGAAAACCTGTACTCAGAGTAGGCTCGGGCAACGATTGCAAACATAAAATTGTTGAAGGAGCGGAAACGGTATTCGTTCCTTAGGGTAGTATATGGCAGATACAGGTAAACAAAGTCCTTTAGGTCAAAACGTATTAGGCGGAATCTTACAAAATAGATGTATCCGCATTAATCCTAATGCTCAGTATTTCATGGGTACTAGTAGATCAAACACTCAGTATACATTCGGTGCATTAGTAGAAAGAACTGTTCTTAGGATGCTTGTATGGGCTATTAACGACGGTTATAGAAGGGGTGTTGTACCTACTAGTACTTACGATAATCTTATTTCTATTAGTGGGAACGGCAGTTGTTATGCATTAGGAAATTCAAAACCACCTACATATATAGCAGAAGACAAATCAGAATCATGGGCATATCATCCAGATACCCCATCAACTTGTAAAGCAGTAGATTACGGAGAATCACAGGGAGTCGCTGGATCATTACCGGGCCCAGCAAATGCAGGATACTCTGTAACTGGTGATACTGACTACGGTCAACAAGCAACATGGCTACCATATAATAGTTCAAATCCAAACAGTAGTATTACTCAATGGGGTTGGATTAGATGTCATGCATTACAAGCACATAATGAATTTAACTGGCATGCTAGAGAAGGACTTGAAGGAGCAGTACTAGATTCTACTCCATCACCTAGATACGAAGACTTCTGTGGCTCATTTAATGAAGCCTACAGTTTTATTCAATACAACAACAAAACAATTTCTACTTCTAAAAATGCACAAACATTCCTAGAAGGATCATTCAGTAACATGAATGATTTGATTACTGGAGATTTAACAGGTGTATCTTTGTATACACAGGGTCTTGCATATGATTTGCAACAGTTACAAAAAGTATTTGATTTTAAAAGATTAGATCGTTTTGGATTTCCTTCTACATTACTACAACAATTATATGATGCTGGTGGAATAACAAAAGACTTGAATTTAGCATTAGGATCAGCAGGACTAACAGAAAGAGATATTAGAACTTTATCCACAGCAAATACTCATGGAACTCCGGACCAAGAAAGAAAAATATACGGGGCATTCTTAACAATATCAGGTTTAAATTTAGAAGTTTGCGTATCGTCACTTACGACAAGTGCTTTCTTTTATTCTTTTAGAACAGACCCAGGCTTTAACGATGAGTTGACAATTAGAACTTTGGCAGATTTATTAAATCCTTTCTATCTTTTCTTAAATTCTAGGTCATCACTTACAGTACCTGTATACAATACACAAACAGGTTTACCTACAGGCTCTAAAACATATTATTTAATTTATGATGAGTATCAACCCAATAACGGCACGATCAATAAAGGCGTAAATCCAGCACTTGATACTCAAGCAGTAAGAGAAGTTATAGGAACATTAGTAACAAACGGTCCACCTACTCCTGTTAACAACGAGATTCAACCTTTAAATAATCAACAACTACCAATTGGTTATGACTCGTATCTAGGTCAACCAAATGAAATCATACCCAGGGCTATTGCAATAGCCGCAGGCGCAGTTAGATATAGTTTTCTGCAAATTAGCAACATCGAACAAATCACTCCCGGAAAGTTGGGAAATTGTATCAGACATTTAGAAACAATGTCAGAAGATACTACTCAGGCGAACGGTACCGAGGCTGTAGGTGAGTCGTTACAAAAACCAGTAGATACTAGTTTAGTAAATGAGATTCAAGACCAAATGGGTTTAGGCTCAAATGTGTATGGAAACTATAGAATGGATGACTTTTATGGTAACATGACAGGCAATCCATATAACTGGAGAGGATTGTTTGATTATCTAGCAGGTGATAAAGAAATTGATAATGTTACTGCAAGTGCAAAACAATCAAACTTAGCCGCTATATATCAACAATTGTTCTTAGCAGTTTCATGGGAAGCGGCCGCAATTGCCATAGAATTAGAATATACTTCTTATGAAATGGAACCTGCATATGCAAACCCAGCGAACCCAGATTATCAACCAGATCCGGCAGCACCAGATTATGATCCTTATCCATACTTAGTGTATGCTGATCCTGGACCACCTACTATGAAAACTATGGATGCATGGACAGTGTCACTATGGGCAGTAGGATATAGAATCAAACCAAGTAGTGCTACAGTAACTAATGACGGTGGAGGATACGGCAGAGGTGGTGCACCTGATCCAGCAGTCAGTATTAACTATACATCATTTAATCCTGAAGGTTCATCTATTACAATCACTAGTATAGGTAGAACTGATACAGATACAGGAAGTGATGGTGGAGGATCTTTCGGAAGAGTTCAGTCAGCAAATGTAAGCGGTGGTGGTGCAGTATATTTTGCTATAAATGTACCGGCGACACAAGCATTACCAAACGGGCCTCCCCCGGGTCTAACTAGTAGTGGGATATTCCCGTCATATCAATCAGGATATCCGGGATACGGTGCCCCAGTTGCTAACTCTGATGTTTTTGCAGAACCTGAATATCCCCCAATTGGAACTTATAGTTGGTTGCCTGCAACTGGAGGAACAAATTCAGCATTTGGTTCGTCTTATAGTTATAGTTCAGTACCGCAATATTATATCAATGCGGCTAACTCAGAAATTTCATCTATCAGCCAAGCATCTCAGACTGAAATTAGAGAGATCAATCTAATGTGGGACATAATGGGCAAACAGATGAAAGTTGAACAACGCAGTAGATACAACGGATTAGGAAGAGTAGAAGTTCCTAGAGATCCTTTTACATATAGTAACCAAGATTTAGTTTCGTTTGTCGATAGTATGCCAGATTATTCTGATTATAATAAAGGCCTTCAAGCAAGAGTTACATTAGAATTAATTGTAGATAGGAATTGTGATGTTGGGCAAAATATTATGGCTCAACTGCGACAAGAAGTAAATGAAAAGGCTCTTTCAAATTGCGGCATACCTATAAACAATAATATTTCAGATGTTGTTTCGCCGAATACTATTAACACTTTAGTAGTAAACGGAACAGTGCCAGGCGCACAAGAAGGCATTGAGATCGGAGATTCTGAATGGGTCAACCCAGGATGGCCTCAGATATCAATCCCGGGCGGACCAGATATTACTCCTCCAGGAGTAGTAGACAATGGTTCTTACTTAGAACCACTAGAAGGAGTTGCACCAGGTGACTTTACTCCGTTATTTACTGAAATTCAATATCCAGTAATAGGTCCTGTAATTTCTGTTGGTCCACCTGATATTATTACTAGAGGACCTAATGACGGTAACGAAGGCGAACCCGGAGAGTCTGATTTTGAAGGTGGTAATACCAACCCAGGTACAAATTCAGGTGGAGGAGAGCCAGGCGGACCTGACAACCCATTTGTTCCTAAACAATCTGCCGAATCAGCAATTGAACAAGTTATTCATTGTAACTGTGATTGCTGGGATTTATTAGGCTAAAACTTTTTCTACCTACCCCTTGACTCGTATTAAATATTAGTATACAATATACTATAGAGGACATATATGAGTTATTATTTTACGAGTGAAAGTGTCTCAGAAGGACACCCTGATAAAGTTGCAGATGCAATCAGTGATGCTATACTTGATTCGTTTATGCAACACAGAGACCCTACGTTACGTTGTGCGTGTGAAACATTAGTCACTACAAACAAAGTAATAGTTGCAGGTGAATACAAAGGACATATCGATAGTTTAGATGTTGAATATCTTGTACGTAGAGTCGTTAAAAATATCGGCTATGAGCAAGACGGATTTCATTGGAACAAACTAGACGTTGTTAATTTACTGCACGGACAATCTCCTGATATTGCATTAGGAACAGACAACTTTGGTGCTGGTGACCAAGGTATTATGTTTGGTTATGCTAATAAAGACACAGAATCATATATGCCTGCCCCACTCTACTATTCACATAGAATTGTAGAAATGCTTACAGTAGTTAGAAAACAAGGAATAGTTCCTTGGTTAGGCCCTGATTCTAAGTCACAAGTTACTGTAGAATACAATGACGATAGCACAGTTAAACGTATAGATAAAGTAGTTTGTTCTACTCAGCATTCAGAACAGGTTGATATAGAGACTGTGAGGGCACAAGTACAAGAAGTAATTCAAAAGACATTACCAGCAGAACTCTTAGATGAAAATACACAATACTTAATCAATCCAACAGGTAGATTTGTTGTTGGTGGACCTGATGGAGATTCAGGTTTGACAGGTAGAAAGATTATAGTTGACACATATGGTGGAAGTTCTCCTCATGGAGGCGGAGCATTCTCTGGAAAAGATCCATCTAAAGTAGATAGATCAGCGGCATACATGGCTCGTTATCTTGCCAAGAACATTGTAGCAACAGGCAGAGCAGATTGGGCTACTATTCAATTAAGTTATGCAATCGGTGTCGATCAACCTACTAGTGTTTATGTAGAAAGTGACAGAGACAGTAGAGAACTTACGAAATGGATCACAGAAAACGTAGATTTATCTCCAAAAGGCATTATAGATAGATTTGATTTATTCTCCCCTATATATGGATCGACTACTAATTATGGTCACTTTGGTAAAGAGTATTTACCTTGGGAACAAATTAATCTATTCCCTGAAGATAAGCCAAAGAAGAAGGCAATTAAGAATAAATAGAATTAGACAAAGGAGTCTAATTATGATTCATACTATCAAAGCAGTATCAACAAGAGTTGATACTCATGGCTTATAGTGATAAAGTAATAGACCATTATGAAAATCCTCGTAATGTAGGTAAGATGAATGTTGACGATTCGGATGTGGGTACAGGCATGGTAGGTGCTCCCGCATGTGGAGATGTTATGAAGTTACAGATCAAAGTTAATGACGAAGGAGTTATTGAAGATGCTAAGTTTAAAACGTATGGGTGCGGGTCTGCAATTGCATCAAGTAGTCTCCTCACAGAATGGGTCAAAGGCATCCACATCGACCAAGCAGAAACAATTAAAAACGTTGAACTTGCGGAAGAACTCGCACTCCCTCCAGTCAAGATCCACTGCTCGGTATTAGCAGAAGATGCCATTAAAGCCGCAGTCCAAGATTACAGAGATAAAAACAGTTAGATCGCCTTGCAAGGGTATATGTAATTTAGATTTTGAAACTCATAAAGTATGTCAAGGTTGCGGAAGAACAGTTGATGAAATTGGCAATTGGTCAATCTATACTAACGAAGATAAGATGCTAGTTAATGAAAAAGCAAAACAACGTCTACAGGGACTTTAAAACAGAAATGGACATAACACCAAAAGGATTCGGATTACCAAAAAAACTATGGCGTCAGTTATTACAGTATAGAAACAAGACAGTAGATAAATGTGCTTCAGATGAAATGTTCAGTAAGATGCCTTTTTACAGAGAGTACATGCAACTACACCCTGATAGAAATTTTCAATACACTTTTAATTCGTGGGGATTTCGTGCAGATTATAATTACGAAGATTTAAATGTAGACGGTAAGAAAGCAAAAATAATTCTAGCAATCGGTGATAGTTTCACTATGAACGTTGGAGGTCCTTTAGAACACAGTTGGGCTAGTCAACTACAAGAACGAGTTAATCTTCCAGTATTGAACGGTGGAGTAGATGGACTAGGTCCTGACTCATATCATCTTATCGTAGACAAAATGAGAAAGTACTTTGACGTACAACATACACTTTGTCTATTCAACTTACACGGTGGCGCCTCAGCAGATCAACTTGCAGATGCTAACTCTACCGAACAAAAAATACATATTCTTAAAACATATGAATGGCCGATGGGAACAGAGTTTGCATTTATTCCACCTTGGTGTTGGGATCCTGAAATGCGAAAAATCTTGCTAGGACATTTCCCGGAAGCATTTGATTATATGCGACACATTCCTTTAAACTATAAAGATATTCCGTATGATGTCTTTATGTTAATGACACAACAAGACTATCAACTGTACTCTAACAGCAATTGGCCATCACTAGAAGCAATCTATACGCAGTTGGTTGCAGAGAATCACATGAATAACATGTTAAGTGATGTAGATAGACATTTCTTTTTAAAAGCAATTAATGAACGATGTTCAGGATATGCTTACCGCAACAGAGACTTTAGACATATGAGTAAAATGTCAAACAGTATGGTTGCAGATTACTTTTTCGATAAAATAGATTCAAAATTTATAAAACATAGATAGTTAATAAGGGGACATATCTAATGAGTGCAAGTAAACGTAGAATGGCGCAAAGAACACGTTCAAACCAGCAAAGGAACCGCAGGATTCAGTTTGCTAATCAAAAAAAAGTTGCTAAGATTGAGTTAAAAAAAGAGTCTTAAGACTCGAGGATTGACTTGTTCCAAACTTTGTGAATTCTTCCAGATTTCATCATTTTGTGAAATTTCTTGTATAATTTTCTCATATGTGCCTTATGTGTCGTTAATGTTACAAAATTGTGACATATAAGTATATATGCCTATTCTCTCCAAAAAATATTTTAAGTGTTAAATTAGCAATTAAATACGATACACAACATTTAAATAGGAGAATAAATTGAAGACAGTAGGCGATAAATTTCCGGCATTCTCATTGCCCGGAATCAATGAAAAGAACGAGTTCGTTCAAGTAGACATACATGAGAGTTACACACCACATAAGAAAGATTGGTCTGTAGTTTATTTTTATCCCAAAGACTTTACTTTTGTTTGCCCAACAGAGATTGCTGGTATGGACGTTTTAGCAGAACATGCTAATGTTGTTGGTATCTCAGGCGACAATGAGTTTTGTAAACTTGCATGGAAGAAAGAGAATGCATTGATAGGAGATATTAAACATACTCTAGCCGCAGACTGTGGACTAGCATTATCACGTGAATTAGGTATCGTGCATGAACAAGCAGGTGTTTGTTATAGAGCAACGTTTATCTTTGATAAAGAAAGAACTATTCAACATGTATCGATCAATGCTTTAGATACAGGCAGAAATGCAGATGAAGTATTAAGAACATTGAAAGCATTACAAGCAGGTGGATTAACTGGTTGTGCTTGGGAAGAAGGGGATAACTTACTATGAACATGTCTTTAATACTCTCAAATCCAACAGAGGCGCTGTTTAAAGCATTTAAATACTCTGTATATGCATTACTAACATATAACATCGTTTTATTCTATCAGGAAGAATCCGCGGCAGTAGTACAAACTATGACTCAAGGAGTCAGTCTTTTCAACATCATTGAAGGATATGCGGCAACAATAGATACAGCGGCATGGGTCGTTTTGTTGTTATTGTTTGAACTAGAAACTGCTGTACTAAGACAAAACACACTAGCAAAACCATCAGTTAATGTTAGTTTTACTTTGCTAAGAGTATTCAGTTATAGTTTTATTGCATATGCATGTTATGGCTATATCTCAAAAGTATTACTAGTATATGGCATTTCACCATATGAGATTGCTGATGCTTGTTCACTGATCGGTCAAAACTTTGCACTAGTTGAAGACTTAGATATCTACCCATTAATTGTTGCTGAAAACTGCAATGCATTAAACGGGCAAGATTTGTTTAGACTTGGTGATACATCAGTCATTGGCAGTGCTAGTGACTTTTCTGCTATTCAATGGTTAGCACTAGTAGATGTGACTAATTCAGTTACTTGGATGCTAGTAGTGATTTTACTTGAAGCAGACTTAAGATTGGGTAGAGTAGGCAACGTTGTTCCTTATAGCAAACAAGCAAAAGTAGTATTGTATTCAGTACTATTTGCATGTGCTACTTATTGGGGATTCTTAGGAGACTTCTTAGACTTTTGGGATTCTTTCTTATGGTTAGTTGCGTTCTTCTTTATTGAACTCAATATTTTCAAAGTTAAAAAGTAATTATTTACGACCAATTAACATATATCGATTGTAACTAGAACTCCCGTAATCAAAGAATTTTTTCTCTGAGTATAGGAGTTCTGACATCGGAAATCTCTCTTTTAATAATTCAATAGACGTACAAGGGTTTGACACAAGCCACGGTTCATCTTGGTTAGTAACATCACTTGATTGAATACATACCAATGCATTTGGATCAACGTTAGCATACCAGTCATTACTCATATGCTCTACACTACAGTTAATTACTACATTGTGTCCTTGTAAATTGTGTGTATCTGCGTTAGCACATGTGTTTCTGATCTGTGAGTCAACGCCTATCATAAAGCCCTGACACAGCATATCAGCGCCTCTGATCGCCTCTGAGTCGATATCTATACCTAAGATGTGTTGATACTTACTTTTGTTACGAGTTAAAAGCATAAAACCTAACATGTTATACCAGCACCCAGGTATTGCGACTACAGCACTATCGGGCATGTATTGTTCAATAGTTTCGCACAACCAAAGTTTAGATTGTGTCTGTCCATGAGAGAAAGATAATAGATCCATAATACTATTTAATGGGTAACAAAATCGTTGACAAAAAATAATACGCCTGTTATAATGACTGCTAAATATATTGATAAATGCTCCCTTAACTCAGTGGTAGAGTAACTGCTTTGTAAGCAGTAGGTCGTCCGTTCAAATCGGACAGGGAGCTCCAATTTAGGGGCCGTAGTTCAGTTGGGAGAACGTCTGGTTTGCAACCAGAAGGTCGGCGGTTCGACCCCGCCCGGCTCCACCAAGTGCTAAAGAGAGTTTATGAATCTTAGAGAGAAAATAGATAACAGAATGGATCAACTTCAATCTTGGATGGAGAGCAACTATCATTTAGAACATGCCCAAGAAGTTTATGACCATACTTTAACTATCAGTAAGTTTTGGTCAATTATGTCAGAAGAAGATAGAGAATATGTACAGATGGCTCAAAATGCTTGTGAAGATAAACAAGTTTGGGGAAGAGTTTGATACAACACAATTTAGCCCGGGTGGTGGAATTGGTAGACACAAGGGACTTAAAATCCCTCGACAGTAATGTCATGCCGGTTCAAGTCCGGCTCCGGGTACCAATTATATGTTAAAAGAAAAAGTATTAGAAGTTAATCATTGGTCTGATCGCACCTTTAGTTTTAAAATAACTAGAAGTGAAACCTTCAGATTTAACTCTGGTGAGTTTGCAATGATAGGACAAGAAGTAGACGGTAAAAATGTATTACGTGCTTACAGTATTGTTAGTCCTGACTGGGCTGATTACTTAGAGTTTCTAAGTATCAAAGATGTAGGTCCGTTGACTAATCAACTTAGTAAAGTAGAAGAAGGTGCAGAAGTATTGTTGCTTCCTAAATGTACTGGGACGTTACGTGATACTTTTCTTACTGAAGGTGGTAAGAGATTAGTATTATTAGCAACAGGAACAGGTCTTGCTCCTTTTATGTCAACTATTAGAGATATTAATATAGTAGAGGCATATGATAAAATTCATTTAGTCCATAGTGTAAGAGACAGAGGTGATCTTGCATATTGGTATGAGTTGTTATCTGCATTTGAAGATGAACCCGATCTACATGAACTATTAAAAAACAAACTAGAGTACACAGCACTCGTCACAGGCGCAGGAGATGAACGTATAGATGCAAGATTTATACAGTCAGATGATCGTGTCATGGCTTGCGGTAACTTACAATTCAACTATGATGTTGTTGAATGGTGTAAAGCATTAGGCATGACTGAAGGGTCAAATAGAGAGCCTGGTCAGTTCGTTATTGAAAAAGCATTTGTGGATCAATAGCCAATAAAAAGCAGACCGAAGTCTGCTTTTTAATATTCTAAATTTACTCTTTCGTAAATAAATGAATCAGTAAGATTGCTACTAATAGTCCAACAAACCCGGCTTCGCCTAAAGTGTTAACTATGTTAAGTAATCCACCAACAACATCGACACCCATTAGGTCGCCGAATAGAATGCCTGCTAAAACACCAAGACCTAATAGGCCCATAAAGATGTTAGTTAGTCCTTTGACCGCGTCATTGACTATTGCTATTACATTATTCATATTGAGTCCTCCTCAAATATTTTGCATTATTGCTTTTCCTCACTAATATTTAGTGGATTTGAGGGTGTTTATAAAGAAGTATTCTTTAATTGTTGCTAAATAACGGATTTTTCGGGTAAATATTATACTTTTCTGATAACCCACATGCGTGAATGAGCAGATGCTTCATTATTTGGCATGACTACAAACGGATCAGAAATTAAATCTAACATAATAATATTGTCTTCTTCAAGTTGATCTATCTTATCTTTGAAGCCCATTGACTCAAATACATTTTCACCGATAGAACAAACTAACAGTCCGTTTGGCTTTAGTACTCTAAAGAATTCATCTAAACATTCTGTACCTAAATGTCCTCTTGCTAAAAATCCTACACATAGAATTGCATCAATAGAATCTGTTTCTAAATCGATTGGTTCTTTTAAATCTGCTTCTGCAAGACTTGAATAGATTTTTTTCTTTTCTGCTTCTGCTAACATCTCTGGAGAGTAATCAAGACCATGCAGATTTGTGTAGCCTATATCAGCAAGAGTTTGTCCTGGCCAACCCGAACCGCAACCTGCATCTAAAATTTTAGCATCTTTTGCAATTCCAACATGAGGAAATATAGATTTAATGTATCCTGGATATGCATATCCACCTTCTACCATTTCTTCATCGTATACTTCTGACCAGCCTACATATAAATCTTTCAATTTACTGTTATCACTTTCGTCATATGTTACTTTTAACCAATTAACTTGATCGTTCATCTTTTCTCCTGTTTTTTAAGATACTACTATTTAGACCCTCAAAAGTATATATATTAATATTTAACTGCCGTAAAAGTTGCTAAATAACAACACGGAGCGTATTTATGCGTTTCCGTGAGTAAATCTAATGGAGGAAACATTATGGATTTTCAAACAATACTAGCAATTGCTATCATAGCAGGTGTAATTTATTTTGTTGCGAAGAAACGTAAAGATAAGAAACCTTCTGGCGGCGGCTCCGGTGGAGGCAAAGGCGGTGGTGGTTCAATCTCAAAATATAAAAATACACAACGCAAATAAGAATTAACCCATCTTATTATAACTATAACAATTGCAGTTCATGCAAGGAGAAAAAAATATGTTAGAAAGCATAAAGAGTCTAATATCGGCTCATTTCGATAACGTGATTAAATTAGTGATAGCACTATCATTAGTTTGTATTGCATCCGGTGTCAACGCCGCCCCAGTACTGGGTGGATCAGTTGGCGTTTCATCAGACTATATTTCTAGGGGCCAATTACAGACCGCAGGAGGACTCACATTATCAGCAGAAGTTTATGCTGAGTGGGGAGGATTGTACGGAAGTGTTTGGGCATCTGAACTAGACTACGCCAATAGTGATTCTACTAATGTCGACGGTCCTGCTTCACATGAAATAGATACAGTGATTGGTTTTCAAAAGCAATGGGAACATATTGGCTTAAATGTAGCCTATATTGATTTTCATTACAGAGGAGACACATCATATGACTATGAAGAAATATTGCTTTCTGCTACTGTAGCAGGCTTTACAATCTCTCATTATATGGGACAAGATGAAGCCGGCGACTATACTGAGTATTCAACTGGTATATTAAAAGTTGTAGACTTAGCATATGGTGATGCAGAAGGTGAAGGAACGCATTGGGGAATTTCAAAGACTTTTGATCTTTTTAATGGCTCTATGCAAGTTGGATGGACAGATTTTACTGCCGATGACAACTCAGGATTCCTAGATGAAGACAATATTTTTGTAGGATATACTTACGAATTTTAGTCTAATCTAAACTAAACTTTGGGCGTCTTTTTAAAGGCGCCTTTTTTTGTGGTTAAAATAAACTTTTGTTATTCCAGGCATAAATAGAGTCGAAACATTTATAACCTCACGTTATAAAGTTTTATAAGACACATGAATAAAGGGAATGACACACATGCATAGACATTATAAATTAAAAGATCGGTTAGAGTTGATAACTCTCGCCTCAATTTTCGTCTTGTCTATTATGGCAGTCAGTCCTGGCACATAGACACAGAGGAACGAAATGTTAAACACAATAAGGTTTAGTTTTTACGCAATGCTAATGGTGTCTCTACACGCAATGGACAGTGGAGCAGGCATACATTCAGCATTAAGACAGATTAAAGAATCACACTATAGACATACAGGAGTATTATGAACACTATTAAATTAGTAATAGACAAGTCAGGCATTTTCAAAAAGGTTGATCAAAAGATGGAAGCATTATGCTATGCCATGCTTTGGGGTTCAATGTTTTTATGCATGTCACAATTAGCATATATGTAATGAAAAAGTTAAAAGCAATCATTTACAAATACTGGATAGCACCATGGCACACGGCACGATAAGAAACGCAACACCTGAAGAACAAGCAGAATGGTTTGAAACAGACTATTTTATGAAGGGCGATTTTGATGTAATGAAGATGTTTGTAGTCGTACCCGCTGTAATACAGGTTGTAGTGTTTGGTATGATGTTAGCAGTAATGCTATTCAACTCATATTTGTTTTGATTGCAAATGCTATAAAAGCCCTTATGGGCTTAGGTAAACCGAGTGGACCAATTGAGGTAACTGCTTTAAATATTTTGTTATTTGCATTCCTCCTTGCTTCATTATTTTTAGGATCAGTTGCAATTTTTCTGCTCGGTTTCTTCCTTCTTCAAAGTACTATTGTTTGAGGAGTCTCTAGTTTTATTAATTCTTCTGCATCAATTATTCTAATTGCTTTTGCATTGAGACCCTCTTTACATATTTCCCACTCAAAATTGAAAGTGTGTCCGGTCAACGTAAACCCAACATGATGATATGACATCCAAGCCTTTCTATTAGGATAACTCCAAACACCTATTGCTTTTTCAAAATAACCTTGTGAAATAGTCTTAAGTAATAACTTTTGTGCTATGCGTATTCCTCTGTATTCTTCTTTGACAAACAATCCTCTTGATCTATACATTCGGTCTAGTGTCATGTGCCCAGAGTTAACACCTACTAATTCATCATTATGAAATGCTCCCCAAAATGTAGGAGTAAATTTTTGATTTTCTAAATCGTATCTGTCTATTTGCTCATGCTGTTCTGTCTTTTCATCATATTTGAAATCTTTCATACAAGACATTGCACTAGTAGGTTCTAATGTCATGTTTGGCATGTTGTCAGTCCATATAGCAAGAGTTTGTTCCCATGTAATTTTTTTAATATTAATCATGTTGGAAAGTCCATAGTGTACATTGATTTCTCTGGCGCTCCGGGTAAAAACAAATCATCTTTGTGTGCCCAACGTACCGTAAATGCTAGTCTAGGTTTTTTATCTAAACTCATGTTTGAATTGACTCCGTGTATTACACCGTTGCCGTTAATAGATACTGCTTCATTCTGTTTAGGTTTATAAACAAAACCGCTTAACGTATAAAATTCTCCACCTTGTCCTTCAACATAATCATGTAAGTAAAAAGTAAGTGATCTTGCTCTCGCCGCTGACTTGTGCGGGGTATTAAAAAATTGATCACCCATGTCTGTATGTGTATGCAGATAACTTTGATAGTCTAAGTAATTAAAATGCATTCTAAAAGGAACCCAGTTTTCGTCATGTGGTTTTTGATTTCTAAAATTGTTAATATGATGAAAGAATATAGGATGAATAGAATTTCTTAAATTGTCCCATGACCAATCAACTACAGTATCAGATGTTTGATACCACCAATCTTTCTCAGCAGTTAAATCATAAACAACTTCTTGTTCTCTTGCATTTTGATTGTGTGATACGATGTGTACACGTTTATTGTTATGTGTAAATGAAGTTCTATGAGTGAGATATGTGCTTCTATCAGGTTGATCTAAGTGACTTATGACAGTATCTTTTAGAGATTTGTAGAAATGATCATCATACACATTTGAAAATTTGTATGTATGCAACGGCTGGGTAAGGTCTTGCCAGTGTTTATTGGGTTTGTCTTCTTTGTATTCTTCAACGTACATAAAGATATTTATGACGTTTAGGTTTGCTTAATTATTAACTTTAAACCACTGTCCAGGATCGTCAAACTTCATAAAGTATTTGAAATCATATCTTGGTTTGTCTTTCCAATCATAAGGATTGTCATATCTGTTTTCTAATATGTAAGTCTTACCGTCTACAGCAACACCGCATACTAAATGATCTTCACCTTCTTCTGTGACACAGTATATCACAGACACATCTTTCTTGTCAATGCCTTCTTTGATTAATAACTCTGCACATGTATTAGCAAAACCATCACAATCATCACTAAAGTCTTCGCCTGCTAATACTTTATCAGCATGACTAGTCCAGTGTTCGGCTTGCATGTATTGCTTGTCATCATGTAGGTATGTGAATTTACTTTCGACTAATGCATGAACTTTCTTTGCGATATCCTTACTCATCTACTTCTTCCTCTTTGCAAAGAATAGATTCAGGTTCTCTTTCACACATTTCTTTTTGACCCTTCAAACTGATGTTGACTGGTTCGCCCTGCATTTCTGTAGGGCCTGTTTCTTCAACAGTAGCACAACTTACTAAAAAGCAAATTGCAAATAGACTAATTACTTTTTGTATTCTTCTTTCCATAATGTCCATGCACCGTATGCGATTGCGGCATAAGCAACTAGAGTTGCAATACCTTTAAACATTAAGAAACAAACGCCTGCTGTAATTAAAGCGGCGCCGTCCCAAGATGTTCTTTCTTTTAATCTTGCACTGATCCAACCTTTAACGAAACTGAAAATTGATTTAATTTTGTCCATAATGATTACCTTTATTTAAGATTACTTGACCAAGTAGCAAAGAAACTGATACTGTTAACATCTGTTAGTGCTAGAGTAACATCTGCTTCTAATGTATCATATGCTTCATCACTGTTCCATGAGTTTGAGTGGAAGTAAAAAATTGTGTTAGACTTAATTGTAGTTCTACTTGTTTTACCTATACCAATGAACTCTACCATTTCTAGTTTTGTGTCTGCTGGTAATACAATATCTTTAGCAGTATTAATTTTAACAATACCTGTTGCAGAATCTATCTCAACATGTTTTGAGTACTTGTCTTCAATTTCTTTAGTTAAAAACTCTAAAGAGAAAACAGGCTTATCTTCAGGATATAACTTTAACATCTTGCTGAAATCTAAGTTAGAGTTTAAGTCAACAACGACAGCATCGTCAGGCTGATTTACAACTCCTAAGTATGATACCATGTCTGCGTCTTTGTAGTTTGCCATTGGGTCAGCAGTAAAGACATATGCTAATTTGTTTTGTTCTTCAGAGAATGTTGAATCTTCAAATAATAATGCGTTTGGAGTCGCAGTATCTAAGACAGTTTGTTTCATTTCTGTAGCAGTAACCATGTCAGCATTCATTGAGCCAACTACACCACAAATACCTGCGACTAGTGGAGCCGCAAATGATGTACCAGATGTGATACCGTATGGTGCACCAGCGTCCATTGTATGTGCTATCATTACTCCTTCACCGGGAGCAAATAAGTCTAATGATAGACCTGCGCCTGTTACTACATCTTCATCACTAGGTGAGATGTTGTTGAAACCAGATGGAATATCATATTTGTCAATTGCACCAATTGTTAAACATTCATCGATACCAGCTGGAGTAACTAATTCAACATCAATACCACTGTTACCTGCTGCCGCAATAACTGTTACGCCTGCACTCATTAGTGATGCAAATTTTGCATCTAAATATGCTGAACGAGCAACACCCCAAGACACGTTTAATATACGTGTTTGATTTGGATTTGCTACAACTTCTGCTTCTAATGCATCTAGTGCTTTACCTAATTCTAAGATTGATGCAGATTTTGGTATGCCCGGTATGATTAAATCTCCGGTTTCATCTGTTTCGTTTCCTGCAATTTTGATAATTCTAAGTTTTACGTTATCTGAAATACCTAAGTTTTTACCAACTGCCATTGATGCTACACCAGTACCGTGACCTTTCTGATCTCCTTCTTCCCAGATACCGTCTAAACACCAAAATGTATCAGATTCTAAATCTTCGCCTGAGAATTCAGCATGTGTAAGATCAACACCTGAGTCCATAATATATAGTTCAGGTTTAGATACGTAAGTAGAGTCATGCATTGCATATGATGATGCTAGTGGACGATATGTAGATGCTACCCTGATACGTGCCCATTGTCCTTCAGCATCTGAAGGATTAATATCAGTGTCTGTTGTATTCATTTGAGATACAGTACTTGTTCCTAAGAACTCTACAGGAGCAGATGCATGATCAATTCCTTCTACTGCTTCACCTAATGCTAGTCCTTTAGATGACTTAACTCTAAAGAAACCTTTACCTAAATCTTCTTCAACAGTTGTCCCTTCACATGCTTCAATTGCGGCCTTATCGCCTTTAACAATAAACTCATGTTCATCTTCATCTTTCTGCTCAAGTTTGCAGGTAGTATCTTTGATTGCATCTTCTGCTAGATGCCACTCTATGTCGAGTGAATCCCCTTCAGGGGCAGACAGTTTCCACTTATCTGCAAATGCTTTCGCATGTACATCACTGTCAAATGTAATTTTTAACTTACTCATGTGTTTGGGCTCCAAAATTTGTGTGCATAACTATATTGTATTTATCATTATTTGTGAATACGCAAGGATAAACGCAGATATATTTCACAGTACTATTTATCGATTAAATAATTATATGTCCTTTAAAGTACACTTAATCCATGATTTATATTACGGTTTCAACGAACCTACAGACCCTGTCGATTTAAAAATGCCGGATGTTGATCTTGTTATACTCAACGGCAATCTTGGTTACTCTAATAAACGCAGTATGTACTATGCGTTTGAGTTATGTTCACTTTATCCTAATATACAATTTGTCTATAATGACGGATATACAGAAAGATATCGAATAACTTCTGATAAATGGGAGTATGAGTATGAAAACTCTATGAAGATTCGTAAAGAACAAGAACAGTGGCCTAAGAATTTACATTGGAAAGATCCTAGATCACCAGATGGTTTAGAGATTTTACTGCAAACAGGACAAACAATTTCTGTATGGCCTGCATTTGGCTTTCCTAATATTGTAAATTACAACGGAGACTGGGAAGATACGTGGTTTTATTGTAATGTTTCTGAGGGACAAACTCCAGTATACATGTTAGACTCAGATATTTTACCAAATGCTAATTTAAAAGTATTCGGTGATATTGATAAGTGGGCATCTGAAGAATTTGTTAAACAAAAGTATACAGAACAGCATGATATGATTAGAGACTGGGAAACTAAACAAATAGCAGACAAGTATTATGGTATACTAGTGACACATCTTAGTCCGTATGATGATACTAGATTGAAAGATATGTCATATACAGGATACAACATACATTTACATAATCGTATATGGGCTACTACTCATATAAACAAAAGAGTAAATTATGTTGGTGCTGACTTAGTTGCGAATCCTGGAAGAGGCTTAGGGCCCCGGGGGAAAGTGCTTGAAGTAGATTGAGTCTAAAAAGACTTTTTGATCAGCCTTCATGTCTATTTTATATTGATTTCTGTCAGTGTTTGCACCGGGTAATCTTCCTAAAGACTGTCTAAACTGTCTATCAAATGCCCAACCATCACCTGTCTTTTCTTCAAACAAATCTTTAACTTTTTCAAATCCAGTATACTTAGTATCTTGTCGCATGATATCAAAGCCTATACGTTTGTATCCAATTATCTTTTGTTCATACTTTTGATGACGTAATCTTTTATACTCTTCCCAATCTTCACTTAACTTAGGTAGATCGTCACCCATTGTAGGAGTAGATACTGCTAGTGCTAATGCTAACTCAGGGCTGAACGATAAGAAACTACCTTGTACTGCTATCTGAAATTTATCGTGGCAATCAACCCAGTTAAATTCATTTATTCCTAAATTTTTACCATAATCATTACCATGTTTGTCTGGAGCATTACCACCAAAACATACTCCAGTATAACCCATGTGAGTTAATATTTCAATAAATCTATAGTGAGTATTAAAATGAGGACTTAAACTTCCGTACTTCTCTGACATTGCTATATTGTCTCTTGTTAAAAATGAAACAATATCAAATTCTATTTCTCTATAAGGTATGTCAAATGTATGACAGTATGCTTTAGCATGATCTACATCATGTTTGTTTAAGTCATCATTAAATGTAAAGATAATAACATGAGCCTCTAAGTCTGCTTCTGCAAAACAATGTAGCATTGCTTGACTATCAATACCACCGCTGAAACATAATGCAGGGAAGGGCCCTAATGTTTCATGGCATCTTGTTGCGGCATCAACTCTCCACTTCTTTAATTTTTCATCATTAATTTTTTCTATATCACGTATCAGTTTTGTTGATACATTCATCTTATGTCCTTGACCGTTGCCGGCACTCATGCCAGACATGTCTAACCAATTGTTATAGAAAGGTACTGATTTATACTGCGACAATTTTTTTCACCATTTTATTTAATATATGCTCATCTGTGTTGACATTGATTACTAGCATTAAACAATTGTCAACATAACTAAACAAACTATGCAGTCTGCTTGTGTTAACAAAGTATGTAGCACCTAAGTCAAATCTTAATAATTTTTCTTCTTGCACCCATTTCATATCATTGACACCGAAATTATAGATAGGTACCATAATTCTAAATGTTGGTACTGCTACTATTGCTCCGTTATCTCTATGAGGAGGAAAAAATCCCCCTTGATCTAATCTAAGAAAATGCGTTCTGCCTAAATTAGGTTCCCAGAAATTTAAATACTCGTCTAATTCTGGTAATAACGCACAAACATTTGTTCTTGTAGTAAAGTCTGCTTCATTATAGGCTTCACCGTGTATTCTTTCCCACTCTCTTAAACTATTCAGATCGGGTCCATCAAACTTCCCATCTAAACTTGTAATACTAAGTCCAAATCTATTATTGGGTTGCTTGTGACCTTGATATGGCTTCCAGCCCGGATGTTTATCACAGACTTCTTTGACTTTGTTCAAGTCCATTTTTGGGAAATCTAATTCTACAACATCTCCCCAGTTGATTATAAAATCTGTTAACGTAGCCATATATCATATTTATTCAGTAAATAGATGTATGCAATTAAAATTTATATTTCCTAGAACAAACATCTTGTGTTATGATGATGCTGACAAATGCAAAGTAGCACGTGCAATATGTGATGCTATGTCGCAGTTGATCTCGTTACCTGATGAGTTAACTATAGAATGGCTGACAATGCCTCCCAATGTATACGGAGATTCTACATTAGATAATAATAGTAAGAAATATATCAGACTAAACTCAGAGTTGCGAATAAACGATATAATGATACCTCTAGTGCATGAACTCATACACGTTAATCAAATGCATGAAGGGAAATTGATGATTACACATGATGGTATTTTTATCTGGGATACTGTACCCTATGAAGTTAATCTAAAAGATATACATTATAAAGACTATCAAATGTTACCCTGGGAAGCAGACGTTAGACACAGACAGCCTAAGTTGCTAGATGAGTTACTTAAATCTTACAAGTGATCGACGGAGTATCAACATAGTCAGACAACGAAATATCATATCTTTCACAGTCTAATATTTTACTTTCTTTTGTCATACTTGGCCATCTTCTATTCGCATATAACATTTTTTGAGTATCTCTACTATCAAGCCAGTCTAATCTAAACACACAAGGACGCATCATATAAGCCTTACACCAATCTTGTACACATAAGAACATCTTTTTATCTGCAATGTATTCTCTTATTTCTATTTGTGTGCCGGGACCATCGCCTGCTTCGTATATATAATGATCTTCATGGTATCGCATATTAAATCTTTCAAATTGATCACTGTCCATATATATAAACCAATCTTGTATAGCAATATCTTGTTTACCACTCATTGGGGATATGTTACATAAATTTTCTTGTAGTTCTAAACCTGTAATGTATATTGAATTAGGCTCGGGAAGAGTGACCTCGAAAGGTTCTCCTGTATGATCTCCCCAAATTTGTATACTTCTAACTGCTAAAACATCAGGTCGAGTATCAAACACACAATCATACTTGTTACCTAATTGTTTCTCTCGTCTTCTAAGATGAGGTAAGATAAGTGTGTTCATGTATGCAGGCCCTAGATGCCCGTTGTACCACCTGCCGTATTCTTCTCCCTTAGACAAAAGGGCATTTTCTAAAGTGTGTGATACAATCTGAAAGTGAACTAAGTTCTGATCTTTAAATGTTTCTTCAATACCGTCAGTATTAGATGTGTCCCATGTTATGAAGTAATAGTCAACATTTTCTGCAATCTCGTTATAGAATTCAAATACTTTTGGAGCATTAAAATGCCATGTACGTACATGTCCTCTTAGTACAACTGCAATGTGTTTCATCTTTGGCTTCATCTTCTAGGCTTCTTTGCTACTGCTTTCTTTTTCTTTATTGGTGCAAGTTCATCAACGTAATCCCAGTCTTCTCTAAACATACAGAAACGTCTGTTCTTATCAAGTGTTTCATAAACAAATTGCATTGCTAACATCTGTACAACTTTGCCTTCAAATCTACCGTTAAGTTTACATATGTGATATATTAAGTCTCCTACTTGCGGATTCTTTTTGCTTCTCTTTTTGATTACCATAACTTATTCTCTATGCAATGTTGATATAAATATTCAGCCCAGTGCTTGTGTCCTTTAGCACTAGGATGAAAAACAATAAAAACTTCTTCAGCAGTTCCTTTAGTTAGCATATGTTGCCATGCTGTTGTATCTCTGATAAATGTATCGTTCTCAATGTCTTCCCATAATGCTTTATCACCTGGTGAAATCTCATTGAAATTCTTTTTGTATTCTTCATCGTCCCAATTGTAAATCATTTTCTCATGGTGATGATAGAATGCTTGATGCATAACAAACTTAATACCATAGTTCTTTAATATCTTTGACATTTGCCAAACTTGATTAATGTATCTATGAATAAACTCAGTCTCTGACCAAAACTTATCAAAGTATAAACGAAAGAACTTGTCTAAATCTTTATCTCCGTGATCCTGATTCATGCTCCAAGGTCCAAACGCAATCTTATGATCATCAAAACCTGTCTCACTATGACGCCAAGGCTTTCTAGTATGAAATTCTCTGCGTTCTGGACTAGACCAACCAATAGATATAAACAAGTCCGAAGTGTCTCTGCCTGTAAAGTATCCTTCTTTAGATAACCACTCCATTAACACTCTGACGATTGCATCGTTTGACAACGATGGATCACTCAAATCAATTAGTTCATCAGCATTTATCATGTCTGCAAAACGATTGATGTATCTGTTCTTTAATCTATATTCTATATTCTCTGGAATGCTTTGTCTTTCAAATCCACCACCGGGCAAATTCATAATTGGTTCTGGATCAATAGCAGGGTCTACGAGTTCTGCTCCCCAACACCAACTATCTCCTGCACCAACTAATCTCATATTAAACCTTTTTGTTTTATATCATTATATAGCAAATCTGCAATAAGTTTGTGTCCATACTCGTTTGGATGATCTCCACGTGGGTTAAATATTTCCTGATCAAACTCATTGTTTTTTAAATATCCATATAAACTCATATCATCTATGCTGTCTTTATTTAAAAAGTTACCTTGTGGTATTGAGTCCCACATCTGTTTAGCATCAATGAGTTTCTGTTGATGTGGTATTCTATCATGTCCTAATTCATAATGTTCATTGTTATATATGGCTTGATGCATATGAAATGATATGTCTTTACTCTGCAAGAACCCTTGTACTAGCATTAGTTGTTTAATCCAATCGATATAACACGAAAACTTAGTTCTTAACATTGTATAGTAAAACTCGACATCTTTTGCATATTCTTTTTTGATAGGATAGTTCTCACTATTCTTAAACCACTTGCCGAATATCCACGGGCCTAAAGTTATCCAATGAGAAGAATTTTCTTTTAGTATAGTTGTATCAGGAAATATCTCAGCCCTTTCAGGACTCGTCCAACCTATGACTACGAATGTATTTTTGTGATTTTCTTCTGCTGACCATGATAATAATTGTTGCATGATAGCATCATTGCTGATACCTGGGCTAGCCCTATTATCAACTGAAACTGCTCCTAATTTTTTTTGTAAAAGTTTTGCATAGTTGTTATTTTCTCTGTCATCAATGTCAGATCCATAAGCCCAACTATCACCAAATACTACTAACTTCATGTTCTCATCACTTTAATCTTTTGTACCCAGTCACTACATATGCCTGAACAGTTTACGTCTATTGTATTCTTTAATGTTTCATCTTGTACTTCTGGCATGACCATAATACTACGATTAGATAAATCTCTACCTATGTTAGTCCATATGTATTTTTTGTTAGTTAGTGCGTAGTCATCAACATCATGCCAAAATGCATGTGTCTCATTCATATCTAAACCACTAAAGAAACGTAATGCTTCTAAATTTTTACAGTGCAACCAGCATCTTTTATCTAAGTCTAATATAGTTCCTTTATACTGAGGCCCGTCATGTCCATAAAATACTTCTCCGTCAATTACCCACACGTCAATCTCTACTTCAAAGCCCAAGTTTAATGCTTCTTTAATATGATCAGGATGATTCTCTTGTGCAGATGGTCCGTTAACATTTCCTCTGTGTGCAATTAGTCTCATAGTGTTTTTAGTATTTCCCATGTTTGATTAAAACCTTCATCTATCTTATAAGTATGTCCTCGTTTTCTAGGAAGAAATTCTACCTTTGTGACAAGGGGAGTGTCGATGCCGTACTTTCCATATTGATCACAAAAGAAAACAATGTCTTCTTTGTCATCATCAATCAATCCTAATACTTGTCCTTTGTTTGCTCCACGCAAACAAATATCTATACTAACACTTCCACCTGCATATGCTTCAAGTCTAGGAAAATTCTCGTTTAACTGTATAATAAAATTTTCACGTTCAGCATAAAGTCTATCATGTACCATATAACGACTTCTAAGTTCTCTGTCACCGCTTCTAGTTGCTAATGAATAGTTGTAACTGCCATGTCTTTGTTCGATAACTGTTTTGAACTCTGGTTTTTGATCATATTTACTGATGTTCCAAAACTGTTTTAAATGCTGTAACTCATCTTTAGTAAATTCAAATTCATTAATAAGAACTTCTTTACCTGATGGGGGATAGATAGCATTACCCATACAATGAAAACCAATCGTTTGATTTTCTACTGGGCCTCTACCTATTTGACTTATTGTTTTATCTTTATGACTACCTGTAACTAGATAGTATTCTTTATCTTTAGTCCATGATTCAAAGTATTCAGCAAACTCAGGATCAATATGTTGACCAGTGTCGCATAGTACTCCGTCGACATCAAAAATATATTTGGTCATACTAAATATTTATCCTTAGAGTCACCCGGAACTTTAATGCATACAATTGTACAGTCTTCATAAAATGTTGGGTCTGCTACTTCATTAGGTTCTATGATAAATGTGTCACCTTCTTCTAGTTCAGTGTCACACACATTCATTCTACCTTTGATTAATATGTTATATTCAGTTCCCTGCTTGTGATAGTGTGCAGGCCACTTTTCGTCTTTTAGATGTGTAAGAATACCAACTTCAAAATCTTTAGTCTTTAGTAGACTAGGTTCAAAATCACCAATGACCCAACCTCTCGTTGTGTCTGATAACTTACCTACGATCACTTTTCTAAATATTCTGCTAAGTCTTTGGGTGTTCCTATGAATGAAATGTCATCTGGCATAATTTGATAGAACCCTGCATCTCCTTGAAACCAGTTATATACTGGGCCGATGTAAAATTCTCCTTGAGACTTAATACCGGACTGCATCATCAAACGTGTGCTTACAACAAAGTCTTTACCTTTCTTAAAGTAATGAAGACCTGTTAACGCCATATTACCTGACTGCACTTCTTTTTCAAAGATAGTACCTGATACCATATCTAAGTAACTATGTTTTGGGTCGTCACTTTCAATAGTAATAATACCTGCATCATGCTCTCTTAATTTTTCAAACACTTCATCTTTTAATTTAGGATCCCAACGCATGATTTGATCACAATTAGCAATAAACAGTTCTTCATCGTTTTCAATATACTGGACTGCTTGAATTGCAGTTTGAGCGGCACCTTCTGTGTGTCCTACTACAATAAGAACTTTGCATCCTGGAAACTCATCTTGTAAACGTTTGCCTAATTCTTTATGTGTCTCGTTATGAAAATCTTCAGGAAGTAAAAAGATAAATTGATTATCAGGACTTTCTAGTCCTAGACTTCTAGCGGCAGCCACTAACATCGGCTCGCCTTTGACATCTATCATGTTTTTAGGTTGATCATAGAACCCTTTAAAACGAGTTCCTTTGCCTGCGGCTGGTATTAATATATTCATACACATATTTATAAGGATTACATGTGATTAAAATTTTTTAAAAAGGCTTGACATTGTACCCAAAACCTAGTATACTAGACTCATATCATCGAAAAGGGCGATTGCTATCATAAGAACCATTGCCCTTATATGATATATAGATTAAAAGGATAAAAGAATGTCTCAATTTTTTACAGCAGATTTGCATTTTGGCCACAACAACGTGATCAACTTCACTTATCCGGATGGCCGACAATGCCGTCCGTTCGATACCGTTGAGGATATGGAAGATGCTATGGTTCAAATGCACAATGAGATTGTCAAGCCTACTGATAAAGTCTACATGTTAGGAGACATTGCCTTTAATGCTAGAGGACTTGAGAAAGTTAAGCAAATGAACGGCATCAAAATACTTGTCAAGGGTAACCATGATCAGTTGAAGTTAAACAAGTATGTAGATGTGTTCAAAGATGTCAGAGGTTGTCATGTAACTAATGGGTTAGTGTTCACTCACATACCAATACATGTTGATCAATTAGGTAGATTTGGGTGCAATGTACATGGTCACTTGCATGGTGGCAAAGTGATGCAAGGTGATAAGATTGACCCTAGATTCTTGTGTGTCTCTGTTGAACATACAGACTTGAAGCCTATTGAGTTTGAAGATATGGTTGATAGAATTGTAGCACAAGGTGGCAAGTTGGGTATGGTATCTCAGGGTAACGGTCCGACTCCCAAGAACGATCAGGCTACCCAAAATGCTTTATTTAACTCTCACAAGGTTGTATAATACTACACAATGACACAAAACGTTAAATTGCTATATATTGCTAAGGGTTGTGTCGAACAAGTTAGAGTTTCATCAGGCGCCCGCAGAAGGGCTAGGTAAGTCTTAAGATTTACACTGTTTGAAACTCTCTTTTTTAAGGAAGAAATGCAAGAAGTAAAAAAATCTAAATCAACTAACAAAGGCAGATTTTGGTGTCATATCAGAAAAGACTTTTTTAGTTGGGACGAACTGATCACCTACTATCAAGTTTGTGATCTGATAGAAAAATCAAATAAACAAAAGGCATAATTATGACAGTAATGACTCCGGATCAAAATTGGACTGATGAAGAATGGAACAATTTTAGATCACAAGTTAAAGATGTACTCGTTCAGGATATCGTAGAAGTTACTTTTACAAAAATCAATGGTGATGAACGTGTAATGACATGTACACTGCAACCAGACAATTTACCTAAGCAAGTTGTTAAAGAAGGTGAAGAAAAGAAAGAAAGGGTTATTAAGAATCCTGAAAACAGTCTTGCAGTCTTTGATACAAAAGCAGACGGATGGAGAAGTTTCTTAATTAGGAACATTAAATCAGTTAATACAAGCCCGCGCCTGTAACTCAGATGGATAGAGTACCTGGCTACGAACCAGGAAGTCGGAGGTTCGACTCCTTCCAGGCGCGCCAATCTCAATCAACATAAGGAAAAAGTTTTACCGCTCTTAGTTCAGTGGATAGAACAACTGCCTTCTAAGCAGTAGGTCCCAGGTTCGAATCCTGGAGGGCGGGCCAAATTGGGGTACGGCTAGAACAACACTAGCCTCAATCGGATGCTTGAGACATGCAAACCCTGTCACTCTGCCCCTCCCCTATTAATAGAGGTCACTACTATGGTGTCATGTAAAAGAGTATATCGTTTCAGTAATCAGTGGACATATGAAAAAACTGTCTACTTACTACCATCTATATCGTATTCGATAACCGAACATTGTTTAGATGTTTCATTTCTGTGGTTCAAGTTCTACACTTTTTTGGAGTATAGACATGTCTAAAAAGAAACCAAAAATACCCATGAAGGGTGGAGATGAATTTGATGCACTTACATCTGCTCGTAAGTATTATGTTTATCTCACTCGTTCCGGTGTTGCTAAAGCAATCAAAAAGAAATACAACAAACGTTTTCGTAGAGTTCAAAAAGAAGAACTACGAAAAGGCGATGATGAATGAGTCCAAAGTAACTTGACATGGGTGTGAGTATATAGTAAAATATTGGAAACTGATGCATTGAGTAAATAATACTACTCTATTGCAAAGGAGACAAGTATGAAACAAACAATAATCAAAGCCTGTGTTGCAGTTTTGGTAATGTTTAGTATAACACAACTAATCGAACCCGTACCTCATTACGAGAAAACATATGTTCAACCTGAATGGTATATGAACAAGACCCCTATCGTAATTATAGAAGTTCCTGTCAGAGAACAAAAAATCATTGAAGAAGACATGTCACCCAGAATTGTTATAGTAGATAACTCTGATATGGTGTATGAAGATATCGATGTCTTTTGTTTAGCAAAGAATATCTTCCATGAAGCGGGTATAGAGCCAGATATAGGCAAGTATTCTGTAGCCCAAGTCACTATAAATCGTGTAGCAAGTCGAAAATATCCAGATAGTATCTGTAAAGTAGTGCTACAAAGATATCAATTTTCATGGGCAAACCAAAGGTCCAGACACTGGACACACCCAAAAGGACCCAATTGGGACAGATCATATCAGATTGCCCAAGATGTTATGGACTCAGGATATCGTGTTAAAGGGCTAGAAAACGTCAGATATTACCATGCAGACTACGTAAAACCCCATTGGTCACGCAAAATGACGCATGTTTCTACCATAGGAAGGCATGTTTTTTACACAAATGATGTAATCTATTGATTTATAAGACAATTTAATTTCACTTTTTTGAAGAAAAAGGTTGACATTGGGCACCCAATCCAGTATAATATATTATATTAAACGATAAAGGAAAGGGAAATATATGCAAATCAACACTCAACTAGCAAAAGCCTTCAACAGAGCAGTTACTACTGCTGAAAACATTGACACTGATGGTTCTATCAACTGGAACTTTGTTGATGCTGATATACATATGGATCTAGGTATCCAGTATATCGATACTTTAACTGGTTATAATGATCAGTTTAACTATCTGGCTGACTGCTATCTTGGCAACATCACTCTTGCCGATCGTCTCGTAACTGCTTAAGGAATACTTCATGGCTTATTATACGCATACCGTCAATCCTATCGGTGTTTTCACTGAAAAGGAATGTGGCAACTACTTTGAATGGTCTGTGAATGATGATCATATGGTCTTGTGTGAGGACTTCCCCCACAAGATTTGGGTAGGTGATACTATCGGTTCTCCATATCGATATGGTCTGGTCAAAAAGACGGTTGCATATATCTGTGTAGATGAAGATGAATTTGGTCTTCCTGTAGTCGAAAAATGGTCTCTAAAAAAATGTCAAAAATATTGAAAAAAGGCTTGACATTGGGTACCCAATTTAGTATAATAGTTGTATAAATTAAATCAACGGAGAAGTTTATGACAATCACTAGCAATAAAAAACTTGACGATATCAAGTCAGCAATCAGCAAAGGTCATTTTGATCTTAACCAACTGAACGAGTTACGTCAGTTTATCGTGTCTGTATCTGTATCTAATGCTAAACGTTCTATCTCAGTAGGAGATAAAGTTTGGATTGTGCAAAAGACAAAACGTGAGCAAGGTGTTGTTGAGAAAGTCAACATCAAAAAGGCTCTTGTTAGTATGAGAGGCGGACGTTACAATGTTCCCCTTTCAATGCTGGAGTTAGTATAATGAACTGGCAAGCATCAAGTCAATTTAGCAACAGTCAACACGAATGGTGGACTATGGCTAACATCAATGGGTATCCTCAAAAGGTATACTGTACTGCGGGAAATGCATTTGAGGCTAGTAATATCTTCAAATCATTGTATGGCAGTCAGTTGATCAATGAGAACGCCTCAAGGGTGTAACAGAATTTGTAGCAATAATGCTACAATGGTATGCAATGGGAGTTGCATGTATTTTAATGAGTTAAAAAACTTAGTTTATATTTTAGGAGAAACATTATGACAACTCAAACTTTTTCGGTAGTTGGTATTACTGAACACAACGGTAATTCAAAAGTCCGATTCACAGATGACATGGTAAGGCGTGTCAAGCAATTCAGTAAGGGTGGTGCGACTCGTTGCGAGTTTATCTCTCTACCTGAATCAATGAATAAACTGGATGCACTAGAATTCATGCTTACGCATGATATGTTCTCGTCACCTGAAGATCAAGCAACGATCTCAGATGCGATTGCTGATCGTTCTAAGACATCTGGTAAAGTAAAAGTGACCATGTCACTTGATGCTATCCGTGAACGCGGTAAGCAAGATGCTGATACACTAGAATCAGTGTTGAATGCAGTGGTTAGTTAAGAACAAAAACTCAATCTGAATCAACAACCACAAAAAAAGGGCTTTCGGGCCCTTTTTTATTGGGTAAGATTTATGTTGTTGGTGCGGCGTTTTTGTATGGGTGACTTACTGGTAAGTTACCTTGTAGTCCCCATTTCCATGCTATATAACCTTCTGCTTTTTCTACGTTAGAAATATCAGTACCACCTGTACCTGTAGGTCCTGCTACCCAAAAGAATTCAGCGGCTTTACCTGCTAATTCAACAGAGGCTCTGTTACGCATTAATCTAAAGTCTGCTACAGAACTCATAGAGGTACTATATACATCACCTGCTGAGGCTTGAGAACCGTTTATTCTACCAAAGATTTCATTACCTGTTTTATTAAATGATGTACTAACTATAGTCCAAGTGTTTTGCGAAACGGATACTGTAAAGTCTTGTTTTGCTTTACCAAATGAAATTTGATTAGATCCATCATAATCAATTTCGCCAGGCCAACCGTTACTAGCATCACTACTGCTGACTGCATAAGTTCTTCCTGCATCAGCACTCCAAAAACTATCTCTTGTACTAGTAGTACTTGCCCATTGAAAAATGCCTACTGCATAATGATTTCCACTATCTGCATAAGCACCAGTTCCAGTACTAATAAGACTTTCATTACCGTCAAAAGTTCCTGTAGCCAAACTGTTTAGTGTGGTGCCAGTAGTTGGAGTGCCGTCAACTGTTAGTGTAAAGTTACTTGCTTTATCAGTTACGGCTGTGATTGTGCTTCCTGCTGTAGTGTATGATGTTGGATCACTGAAGTCAACCCAGACATCTGCTCCAAGATTTGTGGGAGATAATAATTCGGTTTCAGCACTATGCCAAGACATTTGCGCCATCATCATTGCGCCTGCCATTTAACTGACTCCTGTGCCGCTAATAAACCATGTATCAGTATCAACTTTCATTAATGTCGCAACTCCATATGTTGAAATTACTCTGTTACCTGCAGTTGAATTACCTGCTTGATAAAGAGTTACACCAGAGATAGCATTAACTAGAATGTTACCTGCGGCTTGTTCAACAATACTAATTGCTGTTCCTGTTGGGAATGCAACAGTTGCGTTTGTTGGAATTGATAATGTGATATTTCCTGCTGTTGTTGATCTGAAATGTTTACCTGAATCTTCAAGTGCGATTGTATCATTTGCTGATAATACGACCGGGGGAATTTCTTTATAACCTATTGCAAATCCGTTTGTGTTTGCATTGATGTTTGCACCAGCAATGTTTCCTGTTACAGTTAAGTCTACTAAAGTACCGAGACTAGTAATGTTAGGCTGTGCGGCTGTTGTTACAGTACCTGCTGTTGTAGCACTAGTTGCTGTAACTGGTCCCCATGAACCTGTACCGTCTAAGTAATTTGCTGTGTTACCGTCTAAGTTAACTGTTGCAATATTACCTGCACCAGATACGTTTGCGATAGCAACACTATTAGCAACTGCTGAGAATCCAACTTCACCTGTTACATTAGCACCGACTACGTTAGAAATGCTTCCACCGTCACCTGCAAATACGCCTGCTGTTACTGTAATGTCGCCTGTGTTTGCTGTCAAGCCTACTGATACGATTGTATCATTAACATTTAGTGCTG
>Ga0181399_1000065_pt1 | contig 32784 bp, 56 predicted proteins | sample 22SPOviralmetaG_FD_130128 | JGI IMG/M metagenome (GOLD analysis project Ga0181399, IMG submission 130128) | Marine viral communities from the oligotrophic San Pedro Time Series (SPOT) site, San Pedro Channel, CA, USA - 22 SPOT_SRF_2011-05-21 | ecosystem: Environmental > Aquatic > Marine > Strait...
CCAGACCCCGACCTGTCTGATACGCCTAAAGCTATACGCAACATACAGCGTAAACTTGTAGCCGGAGTTAATGTAATACCTGAAAATGCTTTGCTGTATACTCGTTACATGTTAGGCAATAAACTTGGATTAGACATGCAATCCCCTGATGTTCGTGTTGAAAAGTTTGGCACTGAGCAACAGGATGTACTTAGAACTGCAATAGAAAATGCAATAAAAGCAGGTAGAACATCTGTCAAGTATTCTGATTTTCCAGATATGGAAAGCGGAGAAAGACCAGAAAGATTCTACAAAGCTCAAAGAGAAAACCAGTCTCTAGTAGACTTGGCCGTTACATCTCTAACAGACCCTGTGTTTGAAATGTTCACAACTATCGGTGTATTTAACTTTAAAGACTTGGGTGAAGGAAAGTATGAAATCCTTCCTGACAAATATGATTTTGATAGAGCTAAAAGTGGTGGGGAAAATAGAAAAGAAGCTATGGATGCTTATGGTAAACTCACTCATGCTGCTCAAGACATTAGCGCAGACCCTGACAAAAGATATACATTTAATATACGAGGCGTATTGATATGAGTGAATTCAAATACTTTAAGCTAGAAGACTTTAATTGTCAGGAAACTGGCGAAAACGAAATGTCAAGGGACTTTATACACCGTCTTGACAAACTGCGGGAGGCATGTGGTTTCCCGTTTATTATCACGAGTGGCTACAGAAGTCCAGACCACTCCATTGAAAAACGTAAGGAGAAAGCAGGAACTCATGCCCAAGGTATTGCAGCAGACATTAGAGCACGTAACGGAAGTGAAAGGTACAAGATTGTACAGGAAGCTATCAAGATGGGATTTGGCGGCATTGGAGTCGCTCGTTCTTTCATCCATGTGGATAGCAGGATTTGTGGAGCTGACAAAGCTCCTGTGATGTGGTGTTATTAAGGAGATATACTTATGTTGCAATCATTGATTGGGCCGGTTACCGGACTGTTAGATAAATTTATAGAGGATAAAGACAAGAAGAATGCTATCGCATTTGAACTCAGCACGATGGCTGAAAAACACGCGCAGGAACTTGCGAAAGCTCAGATTGAAGTTAATAAGACTGAAGCGGCACATAAGTCGTTGTTTGTCTCTGGGTGGAGACCTGCTGTGGGGTGGGTGGCTGTACTTGGCATGGCGGGGAACTTCTTGGTTATCCCACTGGCCAACTTTACGCTTGCTTTGGTTGAGTCTGAGGTCAGCATTCCAATCCTTGATTTAAGCCAAATGATGCCTGTCCTAATGGGTATGCTTGGGTTAGGTGCAATGCGTACCGCAGAAAAAGTTAAAGGCGTACAGAGGGATAAGTAATATGGCTATTGCTAGGAAAAAAAAATCAACAGTTAATAAGGCAGGTAACTATACCAAGCCTACTATGCGGAAGAATCTGTTTAATAAAATCAAAGCAGGCTCTAAAGGTGGTAAGGCAGGTCAATGGTCAGCACGCAAGGCTCAAATGCTTGCGAAGGAATATAAAGCTAAAGGGGGAGGTTACAAATGAAAGTAAAAGCACCAGCAGGACATCACTGGATGAAACAAAAGAACGGTACGTTTAAGTTAATGAAACATACCGGCAAGTTTGTTAAACATAAAGGAGCAAGTCTGGAAGCTAACTTCCCCGTGCAGAAGGTACATAAGTAATGCCACTTAAAAAATCACAGAAATCTTTAAAAAAATGGACTAAAGAAGAATGGGGTACTAAGTCAGGTAAGCCTAGTACCCAAGGAAAGAAAGCAACTGGGGAGCGTTATCTGCCTAAAAAGGCTAGGCAGGCTTTAACCAAAAAAGAGTATGCAGCGACATCACGAAAGAAAAGAGCTGACACTAAAAAAGGTAAGCAGCATAGCGCTCAACCCAAAAAGATTGCCAAGAAAACACGGAGCTATAGAAAATGAGTAAGAAAAAAGACCCACGTTTAGCCAGAGCAGGAGTAAGCGGATATAATAAACCGAAGCGTACACCAAATCACCCGAAGAAAAGCCATATTGTTGTGGCAAAAGAAGGCGACAAAATCAAAACAATCCGGTACGGAGAGCAGGGAGCCAAAACAGCAGGCAAGCCCAAAGCCGGAGAGTCAGATAAAATGAAAAAGAAACGTGCAAGTTTTAAAGCCCGACATGCCAAGAACATTGCCAAGGGCAAGATGTCTGCGGCATATTGGGCTAATAAATCTAAGTGGTAGAGAAGGCTGTTAGCTCACGCTCAAGATAGTCGTGCATGCTTTCTAACTTAGGTTTAGCATCACGAATAATCTTACGAATAAGGTTTAGCTCATCACCTTTGAATACTTCATGTAGTCGGTCTTCAGGGAGGCCACCTAGCTCCGTTAGGATGGCCCCTGAATGATTGACTATTATTTTAAATGAGAGTATGTTAGCTTCCTTTGCTTTCATGTATATCTCCTTATACTATCTCGCAAGCCCCACCGACACACGCTAATTCTTGTGAGCCTGTAGTGTTATCTTCTTGTTCAAAGTAAACTAAGTCATTCCAGTTTACATCTTTAGGCATAACAGCCACCAGTTCATCATAACTTTCTTTACTAATATCTTCATAAGGAGCTTGCTGATAAACATGGTCACTAACTGGCAACAAACTAATACCCGAACAAATGTCAAAGTTTTCCCATATCCATTGGGACACCTGCAAGAACTCATCGTCTGTGTAATAAACAGTAATGCTTGGTTTGTGCTCACACCAGAAATTCTGATACGTCTTCCATAATCTTAGTTGCTCCATAGCTCCTACTTCTTTTACTACAACACTAGAGTCTGGAGACTTAACTGGAAAACTATACACAACTGAAGACTCTGACATAACATCTTGTTCTACTGGGAATCCTGCTGCTTCCATAAAGATTGCAAGCGGGTCTTTCTTGTCAGAACGAACTCTCCGAATGTAATGCTTAGAAAAGCGAGGGTGAATGCCGGAAGCACTGTCAACAAGCTGAGATACAGTACCACTCGGCTTAACACATGTAATAGCAGCAGACTGTTCAATTCCAAGCTTTTTAGCCCACTTCTCATTAACTTTAATAGCGTGTTCACGCAAACTTGCCAGTGTTTCTTCCAGTTCATCTTGACTACCTTGGCCTGATAATAGTTTGTTATCCATAATTCCTGTCATGCTTAAACCAAGCAGGGCTTCTTCCGCTGTATTCTTCTGCCAAATATTACGCAAATATCTAAAGTCTGTAAGGGTAGCCTGTAATGTACCAATGATAGCGGCCAGTTCTACTTTTTCCTTTAGTGTTTCTGCTGTATCATCTTCACGTACAACAACCTCAGATAGATTACAGAATTGATTGCTGCGTAAGATAATCTCAGAGCAAGGGTTAGTACCAAAGTCTTGCTCAGAATCTCTACGGCCATTACGGGCTGCAATGTTTTGAGCTGCTACACGACTAAACAATCCACGCTCACCTGCTCGACTTTCGTATAGGGTCTTCATTTCATTAATAAACGCTTCAAAGTCTGGCTTCTCAGTGTATGCTACGCTGTTGTTGGCCAAGCGTCTATGCCCATCTGCTTCCCACCACGCACCAACTTTAGCTTTAGCCATGCGGTTATCCGAAAGGTTTGATAGACTTATAAGTGCTGAGCGTCTAACGCCACCTACCACTACAATATCTGCAACCTTACATACAACATCGTGGCATTCAATAGACGTTAGCTTGCGTCCTGCTGCCTTTTGGAATACTTCTACGCAGAATCTAAACAAATCTTCCAGTGGTGCAGAACCTGAAGCACGACCGCCAAAGGTTTTAAGTCTAGCGCCCGCAGGTCTTACTTTACTCATGTCCCATTTTGGGATTTTTCCTGCATATAACATAGCAATTAGTTCACGAAACGCAGAAGCCCATCCAATTTTACTGTCAGCCACGACAATTGTTGTGTCAGTTGGGTGAAAAGTCTCAGCAATTACTGGAAGTTTGTTGATAAATGCTCGTTCAACACTAAAGCCTACGCCAGTTCCGCACATTAAAACATACATTAATTCGTCAAAGCTTCGTGGAGAATCAATAGCTAAGTAGCTACAGTTGAACCCTGCCACGTTATCCTTGTCTAAAGCTACACCTGCCGTCATCATGCATCGCATTGATGGCATTACCTTCTGGCTGTGTATTCCGTCATATAATCTTTGAGCTGTTTTCTTGTCAAGCTGTCCACGATTAACCCAGAAGTCTACATATCTTTGTACTGTTTCTTCCCAAGTCTCGCGTCTTCCTTCTTCTGATAGCCATCTTGCGTATCTGCTTTTGTGTATAAACTGTTGGTACTTATCCATTATTTAATCCTGTAATTCTTTGTGAGTTCCTTTGATTACCTGCCAGACTTCTCTGTAAAAGTCGTATGCTTCTTCTCTGTGCTTGTATAAAACAACCGCAGGCACATATACTGGTGATATAATTGTTAAAAATAAAACCCTTAGCATAAATAGATGTTTATCATTCATCGCTGTCTGTCCTCCACACGTTTCCAATTGTTATAATAAAAAAAGGTATACATAAAACTAGTCCGTCAAATTCCATAGCTTCTATCTTGTCGTCACTTAGGCTTGTTGTCCATACCGGACGACTAGAACAAGACTCTATGTCTAAACCAAAGCCCATTCTAGGCTCAATGCTCCACAGCATGTTCATAAAACTTATTGTCATTGTGGTTCCCTTTTGTTTTTTTCCTTTCGGCCTTAGCTTTAGAAGACCTTGTTAGTTTTTTAAACTTCTTTTTGCGGTCAAACCTGTCTCGCCTTTCTTCTTTCCTATCCATCACAAAAGACCCAGTGTTTTTACGTTGCCTGCAATAATAAAGATGCATGTAACCATATGAGTAACCCACCAAATAGTCCTAATACAAGCAACAGTATTAGCTTGCTTATCTGTCTCGCCAACTTTTTCACCTAGACTCTTTGCCCATATTCGCCACCACTTCGCCATTAATTTCTTCCTCCTTTTTAGGATAATAAATAACATAAAAAGATTTACAGTTCGGGCAGGTTAAGTTTGTTTCTACTGCAAACTGTTCGTCTTCGTGGCTGATGTCTACATCATTACCCCAAATAACTTCTGAGCCGCAGTGCCAACACAACATTAGCTGTTTTCCTCTTCAACTATACCGCTAAGCTTTTTCATATACCACATAGCCTTATGTAAATCCTGCACTTGTTTTCCCTTGTACTCATAGCGCCACAGATACTTCATGCAGTTGCCCTTGAGATAGCCTTTGAATGCAACACTGGACATGGACTCCTGTATTGCATCAATACATTCTACGTTTCCCATGTTATAGTGTGGAGGATTCTCTACAGGACATAAAGAAAGCTCAGGCTCCCAACAATCTGCAAAGTCTCCTGCATCTGTAGTTACTTCATTGCCGTAGCTTTCGGTGCTATCGTAAACATACTTAGAGTTTAATCGTTTCATATACTCTTCAAACGTAGGCTCACCCATTTTGTTTCTTTCAAAGTTCATCCTGTTCCACTCTTGCGGAGTAGCATCATCAATGCTCATCTTTAAAGTCCTCTTTCTTTTTTAAGTTAATCCAGTTATCGGGGATACTATCTTCACTAAACCATCTAAAGTTATTAGCTGAAGCCCACTCGCCATGTGAGCGTCTTGTACCATCTTTACGAACCTTGGCAGCAGGCATGGGGGCGTTAGGGTTTGCAAACAGAAACACCAACTCAACATCATCCGGAAGAACCTTAGCAACCCAAACATACTTAGAGTATTCTGCGCTGTCCCAGAAGCGTCCTTTAGCTTCTAACAGTATCTTCTTTCCATCAATATCTCTGACAAAATCAGGCTCGTACTTATGTGTGACTGTATACTCAACCTTGTCAACGTGGTGTTCCCAAGCATCTAGGATGCCAGAGTGTAACTCATACTCCCAGTTTGAATCATAGCCTTTAACCAAATCTTTTTCTACTGGGCGTTTAACTCTTGGCTTCCTATAGCCTTTGCGTACTTTCTTCATCGTTGCTCCATCTTCCATGCAATATCTTGAGGAGTTATATCCTCAACATCCTTGTCGGGGAATATCTTTATTAGTTGTTTTATTTTATTGCTTAACCACTTCAAGGTATAGAAGCTAGTGTGTATTGTACCCTGCGCCCACAGATGTGTTTGTTGTGGCAGCATATCCCTGAAGTTATCTTTAGTAATCTTAGAAGCCTCCTCGTCACTGAGAAGACTTTTAAGCCATTCAATCTGCAAAGTTTCTGCATGTTTCCTTATGCGTTTAGACTTCTTGCGATTCATAATATCTCGTCCACCTTGGGTTCTGATTCTACGTGAGTTAGATATTTATATCCCGTAGAATATTTAAAAGTTCTGAGGCCGTTGCCATCGTTGGCATCCTTGTGACACTCGTGTTTATACTTACACCATGTACATCCTTTAGGCAGTTGCATGTTACCTTTCTTGCCGTCAGGTATAGGATTATAACACAAGTCAGGTGGCGTGTCAAGTTCTAAATCAGATAACAGTGTATCTATTTTAGTATTTATGTTAGGCTTATCCAAGTCATCAGGTATAAACATACAAAGCTCACCGCTTTCTTTATTAACAACAAGAAAGCCGCCATCATCTGTACCTTCGGCAGCTTCATATCCTGCAAGCTGTCCTAGATAACCGAAAGGGTCATCCGAATTTAACGTGCCATTCTTAAACTTGTTGAACGCAAACTTAGATGCAGACTTAACATCAACTACTTGACCGTTTATTTTACAGTCCATGTGGCCTGTTACGCCATTGACCTTAACTTCTTTTTGCTCGTCTGAAACATTATGTCCTGCCATCCGAACTAACATCAGCGCTACTTCTTCCAGTATATGACCATACAAAAACTTAATCTGAGTTGGGCCGTCAACCCCGCCCCTACCTTCAGGGTCACGCTTCTCAAACCACAGTTGTCGAGATGGTTTACCTACGTTAGACATTCGGACAGTGAAGTCAGTGTCTCTTTCTCTGGGTGTTGCCCAATGAAGGATAGCTTCTTTCATTGAAGCCATTGTCTCATCAAGCGCCTCCTCCGTTATTGGAAGAGGCTCACCGTTTGAAAGGTTTTCAAGCAGCCCATATATATCTGGGACTACAGTACTAAGCGGCTTCTGATTCATCTTCTAACTCCTTGAAGGCTTTGATTACATCAGAAGAGAATAGCTTCTGAAGATTTAACAGGTACATCTGGCTTGCCTTATGGTCGCCACCCGATACAGTTTTAAAACTATCTAGGCGCTTAACAATCTTCTTGAGTGTATTGGTGTTGAATACCAGTGTGCAGTATTCATCGTCACCGATACAAAGATTATGAAACCAGTAGTCGGATTCGGTTGCATCAATACCTGATGGTTTTCCGTAAGACTTATACTCAATGCAAATGTTTCCTGTCTTTTGCCACAGGTCACGCTCTGATTTAACCTCTATCTTTTTACCTGTAAGCATATCTGCAATTTTATTTTCACGAACCTCTCCATAAGCTAAGTCCAAGTCAAACTTTTTTCTATCTTCTTTACACGGCTTCATCTTGTTCAACCTCTTCTGAGTTAGTTTCTTCCTTAGCTTTTTGTAAGTTCGCTTTTCGTTTAGCGTTATCACATGCCTTGCATATATAATTCTTTTTGCGAACATTACCCATAGTCCAGTTCTCTTCAGCTACTAATTCATCTTCGCAACGATTACATTTTTTAGTGGGTTTCATGCCATGCATCTCCGATGTTGTAGTCCCCGTCAAGGGGGCAGTTTAAGTTTAAGTTCTTACCTGCTTGAACAATAGCATCAACGCCTGCTTGACCTACTGCTTCTGCGTCTTTCTCACTGCATTCAATCTGCCACTCATCGTGAACATTGGCTACAAACTTAGCGTCCAGTTGCAGATTATCTATGGTCTGGTTTAAGATTACCAGAGCTTCCTTCATAACTATAGCACCCGCTGATTGTAACAGCGTGTTGAGTGCTGCATGCTCAGAGCGTATAGAAAGTTTGCGTCCGTCTAGCCCTTTAAGGAATCCTTTTTTACTTTCTCGTTGTACTCGTTTGACAAGAGATTTAAGTGATGGGACACTATTAAGAAACTGTTCTCGCAATTGTTTACCTCTTGCTTGACCCGCTTTAGCCACTGACCCAAGCTTTGCATTTCCTGCTCCGTAGAGGAATGCATATATGAAAGTTTTTGCCTGATTTCTTGATTCAAGTCCTGCAAGTCTTTGGTTAGCGCTGTGAATATCACCGTTGAGGATTTCATTTGTATACTCCTTATCGTCCATATAGTGTGCAAGCATTCTAAGTTCTAAGCCTGAAGCATCAATGCCTACCAGTTTATTACCAGACCTTACAGTCCAACAAGACCTACACTCTTTACCATAAGGCGAGTTGCTGCTAGGTATTTGAGCAGTGTTAGGATGGCTATGTGTCATCCGTCCTGTTACAGCTCCATTAGGATTAACATAACCACGTATTCTGCCATCAGGCTCTACTGCTTTTATCCAACTGTTGACCTGAGCCAAGCGCTTTTGAAGCATCAAATACTTAGCAATCAGGGCAGCCTCTGGTATATCTTTAACCTTAGACAGTGTGCCTTCATCAACAATTGGCTGACCAGTTGGTGTGAAGTTCTTTGGAGTCCAACCTGCTTCGATAAGATACTCACCTATCTGCTTACGAGAACCCAAGTTAAATTCTATATGAGTCTCACGCTTCAGGGGCTTGTCACTTATCAACATTATATCATACTCTTCGTCAGTAAGTCTAGTACCTTTTCCTTCAGCGCCTTCAGCAACCTTAGCAAGCTTACCGCTTTTGGTATACTTAGGCTTTAAGATTTCTACAGTAATCTTGGGCTTAAATGTTTCATGCACTTCAGCTTCTGTAGCATCTAGCTTTTCTTGGAACATTGCAACAAGCAGCATAGCTTTACGCATGTCTAACTCAAAACCATTGCGCCTTTGCTGCTCTATAATCTTAGCTGTATCGTGTTCAAGATTAACTGACTGTGCTGTAAACCCACGGCTCTCGACACGTAGCTGTTGATATACTTTTGTATTAAGCTCTACATCACGCTTACAATACTCTAGCATCTCAGGACAGTAAGCGTCCCACGCATCTTGGTTTGAGCCATAGTCACCCTTGTTAAACTTTAATCGATAGCCCCAAGACTCTAGGCCGTGACCGCCCTCACGAGTTGGTTTAAACAATCTAGAAAGTACAAGAGTATCTACTAGCTTCTTGTTGTACAGGTCAATGCCTGCAATATTTTTGATGGCCGGAACATCATAACCAAGAATGTTATGGCCGATTAGCTTGTTGGCTGCCCGTAACAACCCATAACCCTCTTCGAGTTGAGTGTTGTCAAATGTAAACACATCCATTGTGTCTACATCTTGAGCGACAATACAAAAGATTTTACTGGGGTCGAGGCCGTCAGCCTCAATGTCGAATACTAAATTCATAACTCAAGCTCCTCCTCTTTATATGTTTCTGAAAGTCTACCTGTGTCTCCGTCATAGAGAAGACTACAAGCAACACCAACATCACCAGTGTATCTAGATTTAAGGACACGAACCTTGGTGGTTGATGCCTCAATCTCATCCTCTGATTGTTGGTTGCGTTCTAAAGATATAACGCAGTCTGATAACTGTGCAATACTTTGTGAACCTCTAAGGTGTGAGAGTCCAGTTTCAATACCGTTCTCATGCCCACGGTTGCCTTCAACTCTACGCAGGTGAGAGACTAGAATCATTCCTACACCTGTCTCTTCTACAAGAGAGCGTAGCCGATGCATAATACCATCAATAGCTTTACGCTCGTCACCCTCTAAAGCTTGGAGTACAAGCATATGGAGGTGGTCAACCACGACCCACTTGCAGTCAAGACCTACAATTAGATAGCGCAGCTTACTGAATATATCTTCTAGGTGATTGACACCAAGGTGAGCATGAATCCAAACTCTACCCTCGTTCTCTCCCATGAATACCTTGCGGTAATACTGTTCAAGTTTTTCATCACCTATCTCATTCTTAACGCTATCCAGATGCAGCTTGGCGTTAGCTTCAACCGCCATGATACCTTCGGCTGTGCGGCTCCAGTTCTCTTCAAGAGCTACAATACCTACGTTATCTTTTGTATGGTTAATGAGCCAGTGTTCTAGTTCTCTGGTTACTGAAGACTTACCAAGACCAGTGCCGCCAGTAAGAGTTACAAGCTCACCTGCCCTCATGCCTTCTAGCTTCTTGTTTAAGCCACTCCAAGGATATGGAATTGACGGAAGCTTTTCTGTCCGTAAACGCTTGTATTCATCTAGCTGATTGGACAGGTTCATAATCCCAGAAGGGGTATAGACTTTTGCATCCCAGAAACAATTAACAAAGGTGGAATGCTTACGCTCCTTGAGCATATCGTTAGGGTCTTTGAACCCTTCGGGCAGTGTCATAATCTTAGCCTTGTTGGGCGTGAGAAGCTTGGCAATTGCCTTAGCTCCGTCCTTGCCAACGGTGTCGCTGTCGAAACATAACACTACTGTATCGAAAGATTCTAAAAACTCTAAGCTATTCTTAACGTCACGAGCACCTCCTTGTGCTCCTGATTTTATAGATACAACAGGCCACTTACTTCCAAGTAGTTCGTATGCTGCCATAGCATCACACTCTCCTTCTACTACTGTAATAAACTTACCGCCTGATTTAAAGAGCTGCTCTCCGAACAAGCCCGTTTCTTTAGAATCGCCCTTCCAAGCAAACTGCTTGTTGAGCTTTCTAACTTTTGTTGCTACCTCTTCGCCTTTGTGGAAGTAAGGATAGTGGTGGCTAGTAACCTGACCGTTAAGGGTAGTAGATTTAACGCCATACTTTTTGGCTGTCTCAATACTGATACCTCTATCGGTCAAGGCATTATAACTAGAACCGCTTCCAGTTCCATTGGGCTGATACTTTGTAAAGTCCGTTACAGTATCTTGATGTTGCACTTCCGGTGTGCCGTAGTCTTTAAAATAAGTATTGCAACTAAAGCAATACGCTGACCCGTCATCGTTCTGACTTACTGGGTCACTGCCTCCGCACGAATGACAGGGCAGATGAAATTTAACAAACGGCATGATGTTACCTCGTGTTTAGCCTGCGGCTTCAATGTCTGCATCCTCTGCACTTGTAATAGCTTCATCCGTAAGCTTATCTTCAAACAAATCTTTAATGTGTTGAGCTGCTGCTTGATACAACTGCACATCAGCATTAGAGTTTTGTACCTTAATCATTGCATCCTTCAGAAGCCCGAACAAACCTTGGGCTTCTGAATCTAGCAACGATACATCGTAGACGTTTTCGCCTAACTTGTATGTTCCCATTATAACGCTTCCTCCATCTCGTCTTCTACTTCAAACTCACCACCGTCAACTGTTCCAACGGATACCAAATCTAGAACCTGCATAGCTTGAAAGTCTAGACCTTTGAAAGTCTTACCTTTCCAAACAGATTCCCACTCTTTGTACTGAACCTTAACTGTAGAGCCATTACCTACACGCTCATCAATAGGGTTCTTACTAGCATCAACAAGCTTTGGGGCAGGTCGAACCATACCGTTTGGGCCGTTAACTTTGCGCTTAATAACTAGAGCTGGGCCTTCGTCCATGTCTTTTACTGAGTAGCCTTTAGACCTAAAGCTCTGCGCTGTGTCTTCGTCAACAACTAGATTTACTGTGTATACTGGTTCATATGTAGTGTTTGGTGTAGTTACACTTGCCCAGTATGCTGTTCCTGATAATATAGCCATGTTTATATTTCCTATGGTTGGTTAAAATGAAGTGGTATTATACCACAAGTTACTACGTTTGTAAAGTTTTATTTGAAAAAGAATTCGCCCTCTGCCCACATCGCTGCTAATGCTAAAACAAAAACAACCAGTGGCGATGCACCGCACAAGGCTAATCCTATTACTATGAAGATTGTAGTCATTGCTCTTTAACAAACAAGCCATTGACCATCTTGCCCTTTCGGTCTTTTATATCATTATATGCATGTTCAATACATTCATATAAAGTTAAACCGTTGCGGTGTGCAATGTTAATTAAGACTACAATAATATCTCCTATGTCATCTATAACTAACTGGTCGTACTCTATGTTTGTTCTAAGCTCCTCTACTTCTTCAAGTAGTTTCTCAAATTGTTGGTGGTCGGTAGACCCTTTGATTAGGTTTCGGTCTTCATGCCACTGAACAATTTTATTTTCTATCGTGAACATCGTTGTCACTGTCTTTCTCCTTTAGGTCTTGCTCCATCATAAATTTAAGCAGCTCATCGTGCTTTAAATCCCATTTGTTTAAGGCTTGTATTAAACTTAATCGGCCATTGACGACATCATCTTTGGCGCTCTTTAAGTTTTGATTCATAAAACGTCACTCCACTTCTTTAGTTTATCCTGCTTGTCAAACATCTTTTCAAGTCTTTCAATGTGACTAACAAGCTTGTAATCTGAAAGAAGATTTATCATGACAGTAACATCTGCCGCCTCCTGTAATAAATTATTTAAATGTTGTTCTTCCTTGCCGAACCGGAGAAGTTTACTGCAAACCATTGCTAGTTCACAGCACTCCTCCATAGTTATAACAAGAAGCTCTTGCTCTCGTTGGGTTAGTTTATGTGTAAGCATTAGGCCACCTTTGAGAAGTAGTTCTGAACAACAGCTTGTCTAGAGTTCTGTGTTGCAGCTATATTTATTATAGCATCTTTACGCTGTGCTGTTGCATGGGTAGACCAATCAGTCATAGCATTATATAATGCCCAACGATTAGCACCTAAGCGTCTTTTATATTTATACCAAGCATTATAAATATATTCTAATGAGGGATTAGACCTTGGCATATTACGCATAATATCTTCACCAGTTCTCCAGTAAGTATCACTCAGAATCTTTTGTGCTGACTCAACCTTTAAAGCTGATACAATCTCTTGGAATGCGTCAGAGTCTGTTAAACTTTCGTGACTCCATCTGTCCCACAGCTCACGTTGGTTTTCAAAAACATCTAAGGCTTTGGTGATAACTCTTGAGCCAACCTCAATGTCTAGGTTTCGGGTATGCTTAGCTTTAAATACAGCAACCTCACCACCAACAAAGACTTGTAGATTTGTACAGGCTGATTGAATTGCAGCAGCACTAATCATGAAAGGCCAAGTACCATCAAAGCTTGATACTGCAAGCAACCCCAGTGATGCAGTATCACCGTCAGTAGTTCTATAGGTATGTTCGGGTAGCTTATACTGCACAAAAGTTCTAGAGCCATCGTGAGAGGTACGAATAGTTTCTTGAATACCTTCTACTTGGAGGCCGGAACGCTCAATAATATTACGGGTAACATCTATCATTTGCTTTGGTGCTACTGGTTTGTAGCCGTGGCCATGAACCCCAAGTTCTATACCAGTATCGGTTCGATAGATAACAGACTTAGAGCTTTGGATATTACCATGCTCAGGTGTAAAATAACTTAACGGCTGTGTTGCAATATTAAAATCTGCTGAGCCGTAGCCACCCTCTCGGATGGCTTGAAGTGATGAATTGTTTTTAAACATTGGTGTAATATTCATTATGCTTGTACTCCTTCAACGCCATTAATATCTTTAATGTTCTTGAAACTAACGCTTCGAGACTGGTTGTGCTGAACGTAGAACGCCCACTTATAGCAATGGAAGATATTAAAACACTCTCCACGGCTAACCTCGAATCGGTTTTTGCTTTGACGTTTACGTACAATAAAAGGCTTACCTAAAACTGTACCGTTTTTCTTGCCGCTAAATACTGTAGAGTGTGTTAGTTTTGCGATTAAGTTGAATAAAGTTTCCATAGTTTTTTACCTATTTGAATGTATATTTGAATGTATATTATAACATATATTTATTTAAAAGTAAAGCGGTTTTTTACTTGACACCGCCATGAAAGTGTGCTACAATTAACTTAATTGACTTATAAGTTAGTTCGTAAGAACTTACTAACTTATAAGTCATTAAGTAATTGGTTACTGTTTTTCTTTATCTTTGATTATCATGCTTAGTAACTCAAATTCAATATCATTTAAACGGTCTAATAAATCTTCATTAGGTTTAAAGTTTCTATCGTTTTTAAAATACTTTGCATTAATGTTTAATTGATTTAAGATTTCAAAGAACTCTTCAGATTTTTCCACTGCTTACCTCCTGTTGAAGTCTGTCACCAGTAATCATAGTAACAATATAGGGTTCATTGCACTGCTGTCTTGCAACTTTATGAGCATCTTCTAAACTAAAACTATACATGGGGCATCCGGATAATCCTAGAAAGTCTATGCGCCACATAACATTACCTTCTTTAATTCCATCTGAGTTTTTCATGGTACTCTGCCTCTTCTAAAAAGCCTATTAAATATCTGGGGTCTATCTGCTCTAACATTTCAAACAAAGCTTCATATGCCCCTTCGTATATATCAATTCTTATCTGGCCTATAACTTTAAATACAAGGTCTTCTCGTTCGTCAGGGTTGAGCTGCATAACTACTTACCTCCGATTTAGTTTTATCTATGAAGTCTTCAAAGGCTTTTCTATGTATCTTTTTGTACTTAGAACCGCCAAGCTTTATAACATTATGTATATAGTGATATGTTTTTAGACCTTCCATAGCTCTGTTTAAGTCCGGCTCCATAGTGAAAGTCCATAGATGCTCCGAACAAACTTTAGTAAACTCTTCTTCGGTAGGTAACTCCATTAATAACCTCCATGATATTCTATTATATAGACTCTGTGAAGCTCGTCACCGCAGGCATTAGCACTAAAACTAAGACCTTCACGAACTGCCATAGCTACCATTTTTTGAAACTCTTCTATCTCGAATGTTTTAAATTCCATTACTCTTCTCCTAAGCTTTTATCAACAGTGAATAATCTAATGCATCTTTGCCCATCATTAAAACGATAGCCCTTTTCATCTTCGTCTAAAGGATATATAGTACAATGAACTGCGCCTTCTCTATCATTATATCCTTCACCAATACCTTCGTCCCAACAATTTATGTCATAGAATTTACCGTTCACCTCTATCTCTTCCCAAGTTTCTTCGCCATCGCCTTCGTTGAGATAGAAATTATCAAAGATTTCTAAAGCTTTTTCGTTGGCTTCTTTCAGCTCAGAGTCTGTAATCCATAACTGGGAGCTAGTAACATTGTGGACTAGCAGTAAACTTTTATCTAGTTCTTTAAAGAGTTTAATGGGGAATTTAATTTTAACTGATGTAGTAGTAGCATCTATAACAGTCCAGTCATCAGACGGACAAGTCTTTAACCAATCAAAAAATTCTGTGTCTTTCATGCTGAGTCCTCCACGTTCTCCGCAACTTTATTGGCCTCGATTAAATCTTCTGGCGTATTCTCAAAACCGAATGCTTCTTCAATACCTATAACGTTCCATTCGTCAGAGTCATACTCTATTTTTTCGTTATAATTATCATGGGCGACTATAGTGTCGTTAGTCATTTTATCTAGCAGTCGAGACGCTTCTTTAACAGCATCGTCTTCATCGTTTGCTTTCACGGTCACAGTAAATTCAATAGGTTTTGATGCATATACACGCACTTCGTAAAAATCTTCTCGCCAATCTTTAGTTTCCATCACAGTTCTCCAGTTAGATAAGTATAGTGAACTTCCGATACATGATTTCCATCTTGCCACCGCTTAGATTTAGTAGCTACAAAATTACACCAAGAATTCCAAAGATTCTCACAGCCATAGTCAGCACATAGCTCTATGTATTTATCTATCTTAGCGTTATTGGCATCGATGCCCTTCTGGGTCTTGGGATTCTTCGCCAGTGTTAAGTCTTTAGTATCCAACCCATACATCTTAATGTTATGAGTATCCATACAACCTACCAACCCTGCAATCAACTGACAGCAGAACCCTGCCTTGGCTAGTCCTAAGCCATCAACCCTCAAGAATATATTCATTAGCGATATAGACTTTAGGAAATCTGTTTGTTTGCTGTTGATAACGGCCATCACTTGAGCATATACTTTATGCTGATTAGATTTAAGATAGCTATATGTTTTAGTTTTATTGCCCCAAAGGAATCGAGACTCAGATTTATTTAATCTTACATCGGCTATCTGTTCACCGACACCAAGCCAGTTTTGCTGAATGCTTAGCACTACCATCAGAACTGTATCTGACATGTTAGTAGCACTACGCTGAGAGTATTCCTGAACTGCTTTACAATGAGTATTAAACATCGGCATCTCCAATTGTGGACTTATTAGTTAGTTCGTAAGAACTTACTAACTAATAAGTCCATTTAAAATTAATCTTCTTGAGTTATATAGCGGTCATTCCAGTCTTCGATGGCATTGAAGACTTCACCGCTAGTAATATATCCATCTTTTATTAGTCTTTCAACTAAATAATGTACAAATTCATCGCTAACCTCTACCATTTTACCACCTCTTCCCTGCCGGATTCTGGTTAATTTTATCTTTCCAAATGTTTAGAGCTTCTGAGATTGTAAGGTCATAGTGACCCCAGAATATATCTATTTCATCTCCATTATTGCCCCAACTGTGGAACATATATTCAGAGTCAGCCTTAAAAGCATCTATATGTTTGCTCTTATAGCTAATGCAGATTCCTAGTATACCACAAGAACTAACTAATTCTGCATCTAAACGTGACCGTAAAGTCTTTTCCAGTTTCGTAATATGTATCATATTATTTATCCTCTTCTTTGTTAGCTATATCACAAGCTAGATTCCAAGCCATCATTGCGGCAAGCCAAGCTATAGACTTCTCGCTGCCTGAAAAGCTTTCCAATCTATCTTCTAAGTCTTTTATGCTAGTCGGAGTGTAAAACAAATCAACTTTTTTCATATCGGTTCGCCTCTTTTGTGTCTTTATTAGTTAGTTCGTAAGAACTTACTAACTAATAAAGACATTTTAAAATAATAATTACTATACTTTTTCTATATAGACATCGTTATAACCTTCAGCTATATAAATAGCCGCTAACTTTTCTGCCTCGCCTTTGGTTAGATAGTATTGATTAGCCTCAACACCACCAACCCAAACTGTATATCTATTCATCATAGCCTCCATAGTATTCAAATATTAAACCTAATACTATACCACCAAATACCATTGTCATTATTGTTGCTACTGATAACATCTTATACCTCCAAGTCTATAGGCTTTTCCCAATCTTCACAGTATTTAGATATATCAAAATCTATATCATCTACTAGCTCCATCAAAAGAATATATTCTTGCCAGTAATCATCACTGGAAACAACAGCATCAGCTATTTCAGACCAATAGCTTTTATCTGTAGCATCTGATATATCTACATCAGATACAACATAAGTACTACCGCCTTTGTACTTCCAGTACTTAGGGCATTTTCCTTCGCCATTCCAATCATGTGCTCCATAGTTTTCAACGTGCTGAGTACAAATAACTATTTTCATATCTCTATACCTCTATCTCAATGAAAGAATCTATGTCAGTTGGCTCTGCCGGAACAATCTGAACAGAACTATATTCAGCATCTCTTAGATGCAGAGCAGTCTCAGTAGCATCATCTAAATCTACACAGAGCATTGCATTACCATCGAATATAACTTTATACATAAGCAAACAGCCTTTCAGTTGGAGTTAATTTATTGAAGTCTACTACTATGTAATAGACTTTATAAATTAACTATTCATCGTTTGTCAGAGACTTAGAAGCTTGGCGAAAACGCTTATTATATTTACGTTTTACTTTCTTTGCTTCACCAGATTTTAACTTATAAAACTTTCTAGCTTTAGTAAGTATATCAAATTCATCGCCAGATTTAAGCTTAATTTTCTTCATATATCTATACCTCGAAGCAGTCTACAACATTTTCCCAGTCTATTTCCTTCAATATAAAACTATTTAAATAAAGATGTTTAATCACTTCACTGGTTCCATCACTATATTCTATATGAATTTTATCTCTAAAGTTTACATTTGGAAACAACATTTCCCAATAATAATTATTCATAGATTATATATCCTTTAAAATTAATAGAATTTAAAGACAAAAAAAGGGAGAGCCGAAGCCCTCCCGATAGATTTTATTTAGCGATAGCTTCTAGAAGCTCTAAGATTTTAGCTTGAGTAGCTTCCATTGCCTCAACTCGTTGAGTCAAAGTTGATTCTTTCTTTGGAGCTTTAGAAGCTTTTGATTTTGCTTTTACTTTTGATTTTGCTTTTGCTTTTGGCTTGGCTTTCGCTTTTGATTTCTTGGTAGAAATCATATGAAGGAATTGCTCTGGAACACAATCCCATTCAAACCATTCTGAAACATCAGAATGGGTCATAAAGCTATCAGAGTCTTTATAGTGCTTATTAAGCACTGCATTAAAGACTTTGGTCAATCCATATCTCTCCGATGGAGACTTGGCTTGGATATTAGCAAAGTGAGAAGCTACGGCAAAGACTTGTCGAGAAGTAGCAATTTTGTTTGAATCGATTTTGCTGAAGTTTGAGTTGGCCATATTAGTATTCCTTATCATTTAGTTAAAAAGTCACAAGTGACTTCTTTTTAACTAAATGATAAGGAATACTTTTTTAGTATCTCCATAACCTTTTATAGGTTATGGAGATACTAATTTTTCCGGCAGAAATCCTTACGGATTTCCCTGTAGGCGATAAAGACTCAGCAGACTTTAAAAGTCTGGAAGCACTAAATTGAGCTTTGCTCAAAAAGCTTGTAAGTTGCTGAAGTTGCTGAAGTTTTTTAAATAAAGCTAAAGCTTTAAAGATTTTTCAGCTTCTCTCTAGTTTTGTAAACTAGAAAATCCTGAAAGACTTTAAAAGTCTTCACAGCCGTGGGCATCTCTGCTTGGGATTGAAGACTTTCAAAGTCTTTGGAGAGCTTCTGAGTCTCTGCCCCAGCTTTTAAGAAGCTCTATGGAGCTTTTAAAAGACTGGGGCAAGTGGCCATAGGGGGGTACTGGGATATATACACAATCTCATACATTTTACGGAGATATGCCATGTAAACCAGACTGTGCCGCAGCTTAAAAGGCTTCAAAGGGAGGGGCAAGGTCTGGGAAGTCGGGCGGCTTCCAAGGGCTTTAAAGGGTAGGTAAATAGGGGTGCAGGATATATGTATATAACCCCGCTGGGCTTAATATCTATTATACCCGTAAATCAGCCTCTTGTCAAGTTTTATTTCATTTATTTGCAGGTCTACACTTATATGTACATATATATGCTATAAATGTACATTTTTAGGCATATATGTTATAAAAAACTTGACAAACCTCAATATTACGGGTATACTATAGTATATAGAGTTTAAATGACTAGGAAGTCTAAATGCCTGACAAACAACTGACCACAAAGCAACAAGCGTTTCTAGATAATCTTACTACTTGTGGTGGTGATGTTAGACATGCAGCAGAACTAGCAGGGTATGCAGAAGGCACACATTATGCTGTAGTAAAAGCACTGAAGTCTGAGATACTAGACATTGCTACAAATATAATGGCGCTCAATGCCCCTAAAGCAGCTTCTAAGCTAATTCAGATTATGGATAGCCCTGAACCTGTACCACAAGCTAATATGCGTATACAAGCTGCACAGCAAATCCTAGACCGAGTAGGGCTTGGCAAAACCGAAAGGTTAGATGTAAACGTAAACACAGGTGGTGGTTTATTCGTCATTCCCGCGAAAAAGGAGGTAGTTATAGATGGAGAGTATACGGAGGTCGAGTAGCACAATTCCATTTGGCTACAAGCTAGACGAAGACAACACAGAATTACTTAATCCAATTCCAGAGCAACTAGAAGAATTGGACAAAATGATTACAATGATTAATGATAGAACACTAAGCTTACGAGAAGCATCATTATTCCTTGAACACAAAACAGGACGTTTCATTTCGCATATGGGCTTAAAGAAAATAGCCGATAAAAGGAAAGAAGCATAATGAAAGATTGGGAACTAAATCCCGATAACTACCTAAAAGACGAGGACGGTAACTTCAAGCTAAAAGCTGATGGTACTCCCCGCAAGAAAGGTGGTAGACCAAAAGGCTCAAAAGGCAGAGGGTACACATACCACTCAGAAACCAAAGCCAAGCAAGCTGCAAAGAGAAGCGTAAAGCAAAAAGAAAAGAAACTCAAAGCAGCCCAAAATAAAATAGATAATTATAAGAAGTCTATAAAGAAAACCAAAAAGACTCTTAGCAAGCTCGAAAACGAGAACGAATCAAAGCTCGTAAGCGCCAATGAGTTGGACGACATTCCATCAGCTCTGCAAGCTGAAGCACAAGAGAATGTTATCTTTAAGGCTAACGAAGGCCCACAGGAAGACTTCCTCGCAGCCGGAGAAACGGATGTGTTGTACGGTGGAGCAGCAGGAGGTGGTAAGTCATACGCCATGCTTATTGACCCCCTGAGATTCGCACACCGTCCTGCACACCGAGCACTGATTATCAGACGCTCTATGCCGGAACTGCGAGAACTTATTGATAAGAGTCGGGAGCTGTATCCTAAAGCATTTCCCGGAGCTAAGTACAAAGAAGTAGAAAAGCTTTGGATATTTCCAAGCGGAGCAAAGATGGAGTTTGGGTTCTTGGAGCGTGATGCAGATGTATATCGCTACCAAGGTCAAGCATATAGTTTTATAGGCTTTGACGAGATTACACATCTCCCCACAGAGTTTGCTTGGAACTATCTAGCTTCACGGTTACGTACTACCGACCCAGAGATTGAAACGTACATGCGATGTACAGCCAATCCCGGTGGTTCTGGAGCTAACTGGGAAAAGAAGCGGTATATTGACCCCGCACCGCCCAACCAAAGCTTTAGAGGCTCAGATGGCCTCACGCGAAAGTTTATACCCGCTAGGTTACAGGATAATCCCTACCTAGCCAAAGACGGAAGATACGAGCAAATGCTAAATGCTCTACCGCCCACACAACGCAAACAGTTGTTGGACGGTAACTGGGATGTTGCAGAAGGCGCAGCATTCACAGAGTTTAATCCGTTTGACCATGTAATCACACCCTTTGATGTTCCGATACACTGGGAACGCAGTAAGGGCATTGACTACGGTTATGCATCAGAGAGTTGTTGTGTATGGGGTGCAGTTGACCCCAGTGACGGTACACTGATAATATATCGTGAACTATACCGCAAAGGCTTACTAGGTACTGACCTAGCTAATATGATTACAGAGATGGAATACGAAGACCCCTTCTCCGTCCAAGGAGTGCTCGATACAGCGTGTTGGAGCAGGACTGGTACTACAGGCCCAACGGTCGGAGAAACGCTTCAGAGAGCCGGACATAAGCTCAGAAGGGCAGATAAAAACAGAATACAAGGAAAGATACAGATTCACGAATACTTGAAGCTCACGCAAAGCGGTAGGCCCAAAATACAAATATTTAATACTTGCCCTAACCTGATACGCGAGCTTCAAAGTATTCCCCTAGATAAGGCTAAGCCAGAGGACGTAGATACAAACGCATCCGACCACGCATATGATGCACTAAGATACTTAATAATGGCTAGACCACGTATCAACGATACAATACAACAACTCAGACAGTTTAGAAAGGAATCGCACTTTACTCCGTCTGACTCAACATTCGGATATTAATTAATGAACGAAGAAAAAGAAATGTACGAAACAGCCGATGAGATTTACTTCAGTGATGAAGAAACTGCGGGTGGACTTGAGCTTGAGTTAGAAGAAGATGTGCGTAATCGTTTCGTAGGTTTAGTAGAAGACCGATACGCCTCCGCTGAACAAGCAAGAGATTTTGACGAGAAAAGATGGCTTACCGCTTATCATAATTTCCGTGGAATCTACAACAAGAATGTACGTTTCCGTGAAAGCGAAAAGTCTAAAGTATTTGTTAAAGTAACCAAGACCAAAGTATTGGCAGCGTTTGGCCAGTTGGTTGATGTTATTTTTGGTACTGGTCAGTTTCCTATTGGTGTACGTGAAACACGACTACCGGAAGGAATAGCCAAGTATACACACCTAGAAGCAGGTGGTACAGGAATTGAAACTAGCGCACCTGCATATAGCGAACCAGAACAAGAAGAAGAAGTTTCAAATCCCTACGACATAGGCTATGAGGGCGATGGTCGCGTACTGGGGCCGGGAGCCACATTAACAGGCACTAAAGATGTACTGGCAGAAGCTATCGAAGAAGCTAACGCAACCTTTGCAGAAGGAGCTTCTCCTGACCCACAAGCATTAGAGCTTTCTCCCGCTAAAGAGATGGCACGAAACATGCAGACACTGATACACGACCAGATTGAAGAATCAGGCGGCTCAAGTGAATTGCGTAATGCATTGCTAGAAGCAGCACTATTTGGAACTGGTATCGTTAAAGGCCCGTTCAACTACAACAAGACACTAAGCCGTTGGATAGTTGGCGAGGACGGAGAGCGCAACTATGACCCCCTAGAGGTTCGTGTTCCACGTATTGAGTTTGTAAGTATTTGGGATTTCTTCCCAGACCCCAGTGCAACTTCTATAGAAGATTGTGAATATATTGTACACCGCCACAAAATGAATAAATCTCAGTTAAGGGCATTAACCAGAATGCCATTCTTTAACAAAGATGCGATTCGTGGTTGTTTACAGATGGGGCCAAATTACACAGAAAAAGATTACGAGCACGAACTAAAAGACGACCAAAGAACAGAAGATTATGGCACAGGCCAGTTCGAAGTCCTTGAATACTGGGGAATTATGGATGCAGAGTATGCAAGAGAAGTAGGGATGGAACTCCCTGATGAGGTCGATGATTTAGATGAAGTACAAGTTAATGCTTGGGTTAGTAATGGAAAGCTCCTGCGTGGTGTTGTTAATCCATTTACTCCTTACAGGCTTCCATACAACGCCTTTCCTTACGAGCGTAATCCTTATTCTTTCTTTGGTATTGGCGTTGCAGAGAACATGGACGACTCTCAACAAATTATGAACGGCCACGCACGTATGGCTATAGACAACTTGGCGCTTGCAGGTTCATTAGTATTTGATGTAGATGAGTCAGCCCTAGTGGGTGGACAATCTATGGACATATATCCCGGAAAGGTATTCCGCAGACAAGCAGGAATGCCGGGACAGGCTATACATGGTGTCAAATTTCCGAACACTTCTCAAGAAAATATGATGATGTTCGACAAATTCCGACAGTTAGCTGACGAACAAACAGGCATTCCAAGTTACTCGCATGGTCAAACAGGCGTACAAAGCATGACAAGAACTGCTTCTGGTATGTCTATGTTGTTAGGTGCAGCGTCATTAAATATTAAAACAGTTATCAAGAACATTGATGACTTCTTGCTAAAGCCTTTGGGCGAAGCATATTACCAGTGGAACATGCAGTTCTTTGAAGGGGAGCTAGATATTCAAGGCGACCTCGAAGTTCGTGCTATGGGTACAAACAGCTTAATGCAAAAAGAAGTGCGTAGCCAACGACTAACCATGTTCCTACAAACTGCACAGAACCCTGCTATTGCACCGTTTGTTAAAATCTCTAAGATTGTCAGCGAACTGGCTTACAGCCTTGACCTAGACCCTGACGAGATTCTTAACGACCCTGAAGAAGCAGCAATTATGGCACAAATCATAGGAGCACAAAATGTTGGACAAGGAGATGGCGGGGCGGTTGGGGCCGTTGGTCAACAATCCGGAGCTATGGGCGGCCCTGAAGGAGCACCTCAACAACCTCCGGAACTTGGAGCTACAGGCACTGGCGGTGGAAACATCGGAACTGGGTCTGTACCGCAGGCAGGGGAAAGCGAGTTCACTGGCTAATTTAATGCAACTAAAAGAGCAGGCAATAGAAGCCCGTCAAAGAGTAGAGGAAAAATAATGAAAGTACCTAAAATCAAATACGCAGTAGGTTCAGTAGCTCAAGCAGCAGTAGATGGAGCTGATTCATTGCTGTCTGAAGCTCGTAAGGATGTTGTGGCTGCGCGTGAGCCAGAGCCTGCTATGCCTGAAGAAGTAGAAGAAATGGCAGAAGCTGTATCTAAGGTACAAGGGAGTGCAGAAACAGAAGCACCCAAAGTTATACAAGCAAACATAAAAGACACCACAAAGCTTGTAAACTCTTTTGAGTTTCAAGGTGGCAATAAGAAAATGGATAAAGCATTCATCATGGAGTCTTTAAGTGAAGTAGCTGATTCTTCTATTGTTGAATCTAAACAGTCTATTGCTGAATTTATTACTGACTTACATCGTGTACAAATTGAGCAAGAGTCCAAGCCCCTTCTTTCTCAAGAAGACTTTAAAAAGCTTACTAGCTTTGCAAGCACAGAAGAGCGTGTAGAAAAGAAAGAAGGTGGTGAAGTATCTGACGTAGAAAAGTACATAAATCTGTACAACCAAATGGAACAGTCTATGGACAAGGCTGCAACAAAAGAAGATAAAATGAAAATCTATGAGCGTTGGCAAGACGTAGAAAATTCTTTTGATAGCCAAGTAAGCATGAAAGCTCGTATGCAAATGGATGCAGAAAACGAAGGCCGTGAAGCTAAAGTAGAGGGCGGCTCGTTAATGGCTCCGGATATGCCAGTAGACACATACGATAACATTCCACCCGAAGAAATGGAAGCCGTGAAAGCTTCACAACTTCCAGACAATGAGATGGAAGAAGAATATACAAGCTTTGTAATAGACGAAGCACTAACAACTGAAGACCAAGAATACTTGCTCAATGCTATTGAAAGCGATGAGCGACTAGGCACTATCTTTGATAAGGTCATGGATATTGCCGGAGAATTTGCCGGAGAAGGTGCTGTGAAAGGGCCGGGAACTGGCACATCAGATTCGATACCCGCAAGGCTATCGGATGGTGAATTTGTTTTCACCAAGAAAGCAACTGACCAAATAGGCGTTGACAAGCTTCAGACTATGATGGATGACGCTGAACGTGCCTATGATGGCGGTTTAATGAAAAAGTATATGGGCGGTAGTATACTAGATGGAGTTGAGGAAATGGAAGACCCCGATAAGGAAGTCCATAACCAAATGCTTGCAGCTAATCCTATGCCCAGTATACGCAGACGATAAGGCCACCTGAAAAGCCCCTTATCATTTAATTTTAACCTAGAGGCCACCTTGTAGTATCAAGCCCTATTCCGTAGTCGCGAACAGAATAGCTACCTTGAAAGAGACTATCAAGCCCCAAAAGGAGCAGTGACATGAGTGAAGTACAAGAAACGCAACAAGAAGAACCCGTAGCAAATCCTTACAACATGCGAAAGGAATACATCGTAGATGATAAACCTTTTGAAAGTGCTGAAGGTATTTTCTATGAAAAGGAAACTAAGCAGGCCACCTCCAAAAAAGCCCCTGCTGATGACGATTCCGTTGATTATAAAAAACGATATGATGACTTAAAGAAACACTACGATTCTAAGGTTAGTGAGTTTAAGCAGAAAGAACAAGAACTTCAAGCTGAAGCTCGAATGGCACAGAAGGTTGAACAGTCTGTACGCCACGAGGATGCAATAGAGGCACAAAGCGAAGTTCAGGACGAGTATGTAGAAACTGCACCCAATGCAAATGTTGATGATAGACTATCAGCACTTGAAGAGCGTGAAGCCAAGATTGCACGAAAAGAAGCAGAACAAACGCTTTTCTCAGCGCATCCTGATTTTTCAGAAATCCGTCAAAGCGACCAGTTCCATACGTGGGCTAAGTCACAGCCGGAAGCAATTCAAGAGTGGGTGTACAATAATCCAGATAACGTAGAGCTTGCAGTCAAAGCTATTGATTTATATAAACTGGAAAATGACATTCCTATGGTTACGCAAAGTACTTCAGAAAAGTCACAAACTTCAGCCAAAGCTTCTGCTGCTGATATGGTTTCTACCAAAACAACAAGTGTAGATGCTAAACAGCCGAAGGTTTGGTCACAACGGGAAATTGCTGCCCTGTCTATGGCTGAGTACGATAAGTATGAAAAAGAAATCGATGCAGCCATAATGGAAGGCAGAGTAGTAGCTTAATTTAACTTTTGTCTTTTTTAAAATGAGGAAATAATCATGGCTCAATATTTTGAACCCTCCACGGATACCGATGCTAACTTTGCGAACTCGGTTGCTGGCCAAACTAACTCTTACTTCTTGCCTGCGATTTACAGCAAAAAGGTACTTAACTTTTTCCGTAAAGCGTCTGTTGCAGAAGCTATCACTAACACTGACTACGAAGGCGAGATTTCTGCTTTCGGTGATTCTGTACGAATCATTAAAGAGCCAGTAATTAGCGTTAGCTCTTATACTCGTGGCAGCAACACTACTGCTACTAAGTTGACTGACCAAGAAGTAAACCTAGTTGTTGACACAGCAAACGCCTTTAAGTTCATCGTAGACGACATCGAAACTTCTATGTCTCACGTAAACTTCAAAGAAGTAGCAGCTTCATCTGCCGCTTACGCTCTGCGTGACGCTTTTGATACTGCTGTAATTGCCGCAGGTTTTACTGGCGTATCTACTTCTTCTCCAGACCACACTCTCGGAACTGACAGCGCTACTCACTTAGGTGCAGGCGTATATGATGGTTCTGGTGCTGTTGGCCTTGACGTTACTGACCCACTCGACTTGCTTGCTCGTATGGCCAAGCTTCTTGATGAGCAGAACGTACCCGAAGAAGGTCGCTGGATTGTAGCTCCTCCTAGCTTCTATGAGCAGCTCTCTCAGTCTGGCTCTAATCTTCTTTCTGTTGATTTCAATGCCGGACAAGGTTCTATCCGTAACGGTCTTGTAACTTCAGGCAAGCTACGTGGCTTTAGCATGTACAAGTCTAACAATGTTGCTACTCCAAGCAATGCTGATGGCAAGCTACTTGCAGGTCACATGTCTGCTATTTGTACTGCACAGACTATCACTAGCACTGAGGTCATCCGTGACCCAGATAGCTTTGGTGACATCTGCCGTGGTTTGCATGTGTTCGGTGCTAAAGTCCTACGTGACGAAGCATTGGTCGCTGCATTCTACAACGTATAATCGCAGTAATCCAATAAGTGCGGGGGCCGTAAAAAGCCCCCAATCTTTAACAAATTTAAAGGCAAAATAAACTATGGCAACATCATACTTAGATTTGACTAATGAGCTTCTTAGAGAACTTAATGAAGTTCCATTAGACTCAAGTAACTTTGGTTCAGCGATAGGTGTCCAAGGACACGTTAAAGACTCTGTAAACAAAGCATACTTTGATATTATCAATGATGAACCTCAGTGGCCTTTTTTATCTGCTGGCGAAAGTGGCGAAGTAGACCCCATGTATGGAAACGTATATGTTGAAACTGTTGCAGGTCAGAGATTTTATGAATTAAAACCCGCTAGTGATTCAATTACTACGGACTACGGCTCAATAGATTGGGATAATTTTTACGCTACTACAGTAGGCGTAGATGGCGAAACAGCCCCCTATGTAGGTAGAAATTTAGGGTTTATGACTACCGAAGCTTGGAAAACATTTAGACGAGTATCAGAAAACTTAGATGACGCAGATACTCAAACATTCGGTGAGCCTAAGAATGTCATTAGAAGCCCCGATGCACGTAAGTTTGGACTTAGCCCAATACCAGATAAAGTATATCGTATTTGGTTTTATGCTTGGAACTTACCAACAAAATTCACCAGTTATAGTGACGAAGTAGTATTTCCAGAAATGTATACTACAGTTCTACTAGCTAGAGCACGTTACTATATTTGGCAGTTTAAAGATAATCCACAATCCGCAGCCTTTGCATTAGATGATTATAAAAAAGGTTTACGTAGTATGCGCTCAAATCTTATTGAGCCTACGCCAACTACTATCAAAGATGACCGAGTGAGATTTATATAATATGGCAGCTTCTCAACCATTTGGTTTCTCGTCTAAGGGTGGTTTAAATACTAACCTTAACGAAATAGAAATGCTCCAACAGCCGGGAATTGCTACAATCTTAACTAACTTTGAGGTTGACCCTGATGGTGGATATCGTAGGATTAACGGCTTTACTGCTTATGGCGGCAGTAACGCTACTCGTGCGATAAATAATAGTAGTGTCTTAGGAATTAAAACATATGCGGATGGAGTTGTTGTTTGTACAGGAACAGGTATTTTCTTCAGTAACGATGGGATTACTTGGCTTCAAATAAACCGTGCGAATGTTCATAGCAGCGGTGACAACTACGCAACTTTTACGGGTCGTTCAGCACTAGCCAGAACAAACCAAGGCCAACCCTCAATTGATATTTACGAAGGAAGTAAGTCTGTATATGGTGAGCTAGTAATCTGTGATGGAGCTAACAAACCTTATTACTTTTACATGACGGGTACAGGCGCATTAAACACCCGTACTTTTTTTGCATCAGAAGTTACAGTATCAAACACAGAAGCTCCTAAAGTCGGAACTGTACATAGTAATCATTTTGTTGTAGGCGGCACAGCAGAAAACCCTAACCAAGTATATTATAGCCATTTACATGAAATGGATAATTTTACTGGAACGGGTGCAGGTGAAATACGTTTAGCAGATAAAATAGTAGGACTTAAAAGTTTTCGTGGCGATTGTATTATATTTTGTAAAAATAGTATTTACAAGCTAGTTAATATTGAAGCTAATGATGCCACTACTGCAATCATACCTATTACAAAAAACGTAGGCTGTTTAGATGGAAATAGCATTCAAGAGATTGGAGGCGACTTAGTATTCCTAAGCCCTGATGGTATTCGTACATTAGCGGGTACAGCACGTATCGGTGACGTTGAGTTGACTTCTGTGAGTAGAAATATTCAACAGATTGTAAGTAGCATTGCAAATAACATTAACACTTACACGATTACAAGCGTTGTATTGCGCTCTAAATCTCAGTATCGTTTATACTATCATAGCTCTACAGAAAACATTGAAGACTCAAAAGGAATTATTGGAACTTTTACAGGCCGTGGATTTGAATGGTCTGAAACAAAAGGCATCTCAGTTACGGCAGTAGATAGTGGATTTTTGAATTCAGGAATTGAACAAGTAGTACATGGCGATAGAGACGGTTACGTTTATAACCACGACACTGGAAATTCTTTTATACATAACGGCTCTGCTGCAAATGTTAATGCTCATTATAGAACTCCGTTTTTAGATTTTGGAGATATGGGTACAAGAAAGACTCTTCAGTACGCTAAAATATCTGCAACTCCAGATGCAAACACAGGCGGCTATTCACAGCCTAGTTTAGTAGTTAAATTAGATTACGAAGACGTTACACTTTTGCATCCTCCGGCATACCTTTTACCAGAGATTAGAGGCGGTGCATCATTTGGAAGTGCAGTCTTTGGCTCTTCTTATTTTGGAGCACTAGAAAATCCTCTTATAAGACAGACCCTTCAAGGAAGTTGTTACTCAGCTAACTTTGCAATAAAAAGCGATGACCAACTCCAACCCTATACAATTAACGGTTTATACTTAAACTACGTTCCCGCAGGCAGGAGATAATTAAATGGCAGGCACAAGTTATACAAGACAGAGTACACTTACAGATGGTAGCCTTATCACTGCTGCTCTTTTTAATGATGAATATAATCAGTTAGTAAATGCTTTTGCGTATTCAGCTACAGGCACAACAGGCCACACACACGATGGCAGCGCAGGACAGGGTGGCGCAATCGCAAAGATTGGCGACCAAGATTTTAAAAATAAAATAGAAATTAGTGCTACTAACAATCGTATTGAATGCTATGTAGAAGTAAGCGGCTCAGCCGTAGAACAAATTCGTATTCAAGATGGAGCTATTGTACCTGTAACTGATAACGATGTGGATTTAGGTTCAAGCTCCGTACAGTTTAAAGATTTATATATTAATGGTACTGGAAACATTGATTCGCTTGTATTGGGTTCTGGTGCTACAGTAACTGCAATCCTAGATGAAGACAATATGTCTAGCGATAGTGCCACAGCGCTAGTAACTCAACAGAGCATTAAAGCTTATGTAGATTCTCAAGTTACCGCACAAGATTTAGACCTAACTGATGGCACTACAAGCATTTCAATTGATTTAGATTCAGAAGCTTTAAGTGTTCTTGGAGGCACTGGAATTACTTCTACTGCTTCTGGAAATGGCGTAACTCTTGCTATAGATTCTACGGTAGCTACGCTTACAGGAACTCAAACATTCACTAATAAAACTTTAACATCTCCCGACATTAATGGTGGCAGTATAGATGGTGCAGTTATTGGTGCAAGCACTGCTGCCGCAGGCTCATTTACTTCTATATCTGCAACAGGTGATATTACGGTTGGCGGCACAGTTGATGGTCGTGATGTAGCTGCTGATGGTACTAAGTTAGATGGTATTGAATCTGCTGCTACCGCAGACCAAACAGCAGCAGAAATTAGAACGCTCGTTGAAAGTGCTACAGATTCAAATGTATTCACTGACGCAGACCACAGTAAGCTTAATGCAATTGAAGCCAATGCCACTGCTGACCAAACTGATGCTGAAATTCGAGCTGCTGTAGAAGCCGCCACAGATTCTAATGTCTTTACAGATGCTGACCACAGCAAACTTAATGCAATTGAATCAGGAGCTACAGCAGACCAAACAGCCGCTGAAATTAAAACTGCTTACGAAAGCAATTCAGATACTAATGCATTCACGGATGCTGACCATACAAAACTAGATGGTATTGAAGCTAGTGCAACTGCTGACCAAACAGATGCAGAAATTCGTGCAGCAGTTGAAGCTGCGACAGATTCTAACGTGTTTACTGACGCTGACCACTCTAAGCTAAATGCTATTGAAGCTTCAGCAGATGTAACAGACACAGCCAACGTCACAGCCGCAGGTGCGTTGATGGACAGTGAGTTAACAGCCATTGCGTCTGTTAAAGCCCTTAACCAAGGCGTAGCGACTACTGACAGCCCTTCATTTGTAAACCTAACACTAAGCGGCACAGGCTCTGTAAAAGTTCCTAGTGGTACTACAGCCCAACGTGACGGTAGCCCTGCTAATGGTATGTTCCGCTACAACTCTACCAATGAGCAGTTTGAAGGATACCAAGGTGGTGACTGGGGAGCTATTGGTGGCGGTGGTGGTAGTAATACGTTTACTGCTGATACCTTTACGGGTAACGGCTCTACAACAGCTTATGCGCTGTCTCAAGTAGTCAACTCTGAAGATAACCTGCTAGTCTTTATTGCAGGTGTATTCCAACAGCAAAGTGCCTACAGCATTGCTACTGCGTCAGGTACTACTACCTTAACCTTTGCTACTGCACCTGCGAACACCAGAGAGATTATTGTCTACTCTGTTGCCAGTGCAGTTTCGGGAAGTAATTTAAACATTGACAGCATGACAGGTGATGGCAGCGACACTACGTTGTCATTGACTATAAATCCTGTAAACGAAAACAACACCCAAGTATTCATTGATGGTGTATATCAAAACAAAGACACCTACAGCATCTCTGGCACTACATTAACATTCTCTACTGCACCTCCAACTGGTAGTGCTGTGGAAGTAATGACTATGACTCAGACTGAAATCAATGTACCTGTCGATGGCACTATTACACCTGCCAAGATTGCGAGTGGTGATTTTTACTTTGATACTAATACCCTCTACGTTAACTCAACAAACAATCGCGTGGGTATAGGTACTACTAGTCCTGCTGGAGAGCTAGAAATAAATTCATCTGGTGATTCTGATGTATATATTAGGTCTGGTGATGGTAATGCAGCCAGTCTTTATTTTGGCTCTCAGAGTGATTCCCAAGAAGGCGCTATTCGATATTATAACTCTAACAATAGTTTAAGGTTTTTTGGCTATAACATGGCTGAAGCCATGCGTATCGACTCCTCTGGCAACCTGTTGGTGGGTACTACTTCTACAGCTACAAATGATGTTGGCCATAAAATCTTTGGCTCCACAGGCCAGACTGTAACCACAGCATCTGGAACTAACCCTGTCTTATTCAATAGAAAAACATCAGATGGAGACATTGCAGTATTCCGCAAAGACGACACAACCGTAGGTAGTATTGGTACTTACAGCGGCACTTTGGCTATTAATTCCGTTAATACAGGAATCATGCTGGACGATACTAATAATGTTCTTCGCCCAACTAATGCTAGTGGCGGTTCGCGTGATGCAATTATATCGCTAGGCACATCTAGCCAACGCTTCAAAAACCTCTACCTATCAGGCGGTGCTTACTTAGGCGGCACAGGTGCTGCTAACAAGTTGGATGACTATGAGACTGGTACTTTTACTCCATCATTCCAAAACGGCTCGTTTACCTATACTAGCGGAACATCTGGGGTTTATGTAAAGGTTGGAGACTTGGTCGTTATAAATATAAACATAGGTTGGAGTGCTAAGTCTGGAAGTGGGAATCTAGCAATTGTAGGTCTTCCTTTTACAGCATTTAATTTAAGCGGCATGAGGTTTACAGGCTCTCTAGGTTATACCTTTGGGCTAGATTTTGCTGGAAGAGAATTACCGACAGTTACTGGTAGCGGTAATACAGCCGTAATGAATTTTTTTGCAAACGCTGACAATGCGACACCAGTCTCAATTAATGTTTCAGATTGCAGTTCATCTGGAGAGCTTCAAATCACAGCTAGCTATAGAGCAATCTAACAACAACCATACGCCTAGTGGACTCTAGGCACAGACAGGAGCAATACAATGGCTTTAGAAAAAGTAATATCAGAAGACAAGATTGAAATCGTAGGCGAGTTTAAAGCAGTACAGGTACGCACCAAGA
>Ga0181399_1000066_pt1 | contig 32620 bp, 40 predicted proteins | sample 22SPOviralmetaG_FD_130128 | JGI IMG/M metagenome (GOLD analysis project Ga0181399, IMG submission 130128) | Marine viral communities from the oligotrophic San Pedro Time Series (SPOT) site, San Pedro Channel, CA, USA - 22 SPOT_SRF_2011-05-21 | ecosystem: Environmental > Aquatic > Marine > Strait...
TATCTACCGATCATGAATAAACTAATTAACAAGTATCTACAGGAAATGGATTTTTATGTGAACTTCACCATGGATGAGCGTTTTCAAGAGAACATAAAATCTAGAGGGCGCGAAGGATTTACTTACTCATCATTTTCCGAAGGCGAGAAGATGCGTGTCGATCTTGCATTGCTGTTTACATGGAGAGAGATTGCGCGAATGAAGAACAGCGTCAACACCAACCTACTGATTCTTGATGAGGTGTTCGATAGTTCTTTGGATGCGACTGGCACAGATGAGTTTTTGAAGTTGTTGAACACACTAGGCGGTAACAATGTCTTTGTGATTTCACATAAGGGTGATATCCTGTTTGACAAGTTCAACGAAACGATAAAATTTGAAAAAGTAAAAAACTTTAGCCAAATTGAAAAAAATTGAAAAAAAATGAAAAAAACTATTGACTAACATGTCTTGATGTGCTATTATACATGTGAGATAATGACAGAGTATTAAAAATGACAGAAGTTCAGATGCACGGCAATAAGTTTGAAGATCGAGTAATACAACAAGTAACTGGAATTAGCAAAAAAGATTATCAAAAACTCTTATCTGGTGGTTATACACATGTAATGGACATTGTTCAAGGAGTTCTAAGTGATTTTAATGCAAGTGTTAAAACAACCAGTGGCAATGGGGTTGGTTGCGGTGACTTTATAAGATTTATGAAGGAATGTAAAAATAATTCTTTTAAATTAATTATTGGTCAATGGAATCAAGTTGATAAATATAATAAAAAATTTGTTCTTGTCTATGAATTTAAGTGGACTCCTGAGTATTATAATAAAATGTTTGGCGACTTGAACGAAGAAATTATGAATCCATTTGTTGATTATGTTAAATCTATTCCTTATGGAAAGCAAGCTCAGCAAGAAAATAAAAAACTTTGGAAAGATCGACGCAGTGAAATTTATAACAGTGTTAATTCTGGAATTGTTTCAATTGACGCAAAAATTGATAGTGACAAGCAGCGAAGAACTCAGGCTGGAATTAAAATCGATTCACTAATAAATATTGGCGTACCACACGCTGTTTACAAAACTAATTACAGAGGAATTGAACTACCATATGAAGTCAAAAGTAAACCAAGAACTTTCAAAAGCAAAGCAGCTTGATCAATTTTATACATCCCCAGACTATGCTGCAACTTTTTATGATACTATTCAACAGCATGTGGATCTGTCTGCCGCGGACATATTACTAGAGCCAAGTGCTGGTTCGGGAAACTTTTATAATCTAATGGATCCAGATAAAAGAATAGGATTAGATTTAGATCCAAAAGGCATTGGAATTATTCAACAAAACTTTTTTGAGTGGAAACCAAGCAACCCCAATAGTAAAATTCATACTATTGGAAATCCTCCTTTTGGAAAAAATTCACGCCTTGCTATTGATTTTTTTAATCATGCGGCCTCTTTTAGCGAGTCGATTAGTTTTGTTATTCCTAGGACTTTTAGAAAAACAAGTATATTAAACAGGCTTAGTTTAGATTTTCATATGATTTATGATGAAACAGTACCAGATAATAGTTTTTTATTTAATAATAATAAATATGATGTTTGGTGCGCCGCGCAGATATGGGTTAGGAAAAAAGAAAAAAGAAAAATAATTCCAATTCATAAATTTTCACAATTTAAAGATTATTTTGAAATTGTAAATCCCGAAAAGGCAGATTTTGCTGTTCAACGAGTAGGTGGTGGTGCTGGAACCGTTAAAACTGGAAATATTCTTAAATACAGTCCATCAAGTCATTTTTTTATAAAACAACACCAACCTAACATTGTAGATGAATTTAAAAATCTGGATTATGATAGTGTAAAATATAATACTGTGGGCAACCCAAGTGTATCTGCAAACGAGTTACTAGAGTTGTGGTTGCGTAGTAATAATGTCCTTAAAAAATCACAGCAACCCAAGAATATATTTGCTGAATTGTTTGAAAAGTAATCAAAAAGAAAGCATATGATAAAAAATATATTATGTGAAGTTGTCGAAAGACGATCAAAAGATAATGAAGTTGCTGTGCTGCTGAGTGGGGGTGTTGACTCCCTCTCAGTGGCATTTGCTGCATCTGATGTGGGTAAAAAAATTCATGCATATAGTTTTCATTTAGATACTCATGTTTCTTATGATTTTCAAAAGGCAAAAGAAGTATCAGAAATATTTGGTTGGAAATTTACTGGAGTAACTATTCCGACAAAAAATCTTATATCGGATTTTAAAAAACTATCACAACTTGGCTGCAAAAAGAAGACTGCATATGAATGCACATACCCATTTTTATATGTCTATCCAGAAATAGAACAAACAGAAGTTCTTTCTGGTTGGGCAGCAGATGGATATTATGGAATTTCTAAAAAAGCGATGATGCATTATCGTCATACTCAAGAGTTGTTTGATGAATTTAGAGAAGATTATTTTCGTCCAGACAAATGTGCGAATTATCCTTGGCATAAAGCAGTTTCTATGCAACACGATAAAAAACTTATTGTTCCATATCTAGATCAATCTGTAAAGGCATTCTTCTATATGCATACTTGGGAGCAATTGAACAAACCATCTGAGAAACACCATGTTCGAAATGCTTTCGAGCAATTTAAATTGATAGGAAATGTAAAAAAACACTTGAACTTACAGATAAATTCTGGTATAATAGAGCTATTCGAATCATTAATCGATAACAATGAGATTAATTTTAGAAATAGGACAAGAGTTATGGATATTTGCCGCGATTGGTATGTGCTAAATAGTACACCAACATTAGAGGAATTTTTAAGATGATTTACAAACCATACAATTTACAAGATGTATATGATGCATCTGAACAGAACAAATTTAAAGTGATTTCAACTTTTGCCGGTGGTGGTGGATCTTCCACTGGTTATCGTCTTGCTGGTGGTAAGGTTCTTGCAGTAAATGAGTTTGTAGAAGAGGCATGTAATACCTATAAAGAAAACTATCCAGAGACACCTATTCTGCCTGGCGATATTAAAGAATTGACTGGGCAACATTTCTTGGATGCAGCTGGAGTAAAAGTCGGGGAGATAGATATTCTGGATGGTTCGCCACCATGCTCTGCATTTTCTGTTGCAGGGAAACTATCTCACAATAGTATTGAAACGGAATATCTTGATTTTGATGGTAATGTAATGACACGCAAAGAAAGTGGTAAACATTCTGATGGGTGGGGGCAGACTAAAAAATATTCAGATGGAAAGATCGTAGAAAATATTGAAGACCTATTCTTTGATTTTTTGCGTATTGCAGATGATATTCGTCCTAAAGTAATTATTGCAGAAAATGTAAAAGGATTAACTGTTGGCGAGGCAAAGAATTATCTTAATCAGATTTTAAACAAATTTGAAGAGATTGGTTATAATGTTTCATATCAAGTATTAGATAGTAGATATTTTGGAGTATCTCAGACTCGAACCAGATGTATATTTGTTGGAGTAAGACAAGATATTGCGGATCAAGTCGGCTTAAATTTTATGACAATTCAAACTGTTTTTCCCCAACCTAGTTTAACAACTATTCCTTTGAAAGATGTACTGATAGATTTGGAGTATGACGAAGATGAAGTTTCATATCTAACAGAAAAGTTTTCTAATACTGCATATTGGAAACAAACTGGTAGTATTATGCCCATCGATCCCGAAAAAGTTCTGACTGGAGGCGACTATCATCCGAAAGGACATCACTTCAATCTCAAAAGGGTATCACAATATGCTCCAGCACCGACCTTAACCGCTATGGGGAGTGCCGATACTACCGCTGGTGCATTCCATTGGGCAGAACCTAGAAAGTTGACCCTCGGCGAATTAAAGCGTATTATGTCACTTCCAGATGACTTTAAACTCACTGGAAAATGGAATCAAAAAGCAGAACGGATTGGACGCATGGTTCCCCCAATAATGATGAAACACATTGCAGAATCTGTATATAATAATGTATTGAAAGGATTGAATAATGGCTGATTTTACATTCGCACATCGTGAAGAAGGTTTTGATGAACATATTGATAAAAGTATCAGAGGATATGGAGATTTACTTGATGATGTAATTTCTATGTCTAGGTATTTTGTAGAAGACAATACCAATGTATATGATATTGGTTGTTCAACTGGTAAGTTGACTCAACGCATGTTAGAGGCAAATCAGGATTTTTGCTGGGCAGCCAATTATATTGGAGTTGAGGTTGCAGATGGATTTGCTGAGGATATGCAAAAAAGACATGCCCATATTAATAGCGAATATCCTTGGGCTGCCGTAGACTTTCGACACATGGATGTTAGGGATACCGAATTCACAAATGCCTCATTAATCACATCTATATTTACTCTACAGTTTATGTCAAAAATTGATCGAAGATATACCATTCAAAGAATCCATAGTGGACTAAATGAGGGTGGAGCTTTTATTTTTGCAGAGAAAACTGTGTGTCAGAATGCAAACTTTCAAGATATGCTCACTTTTAACTTTTATGACTACAAGAGGAAAACATTTTCTACTGATGATATCATGGATAAAGAAAGGACTCTTCGAAGTATGTTGAAGCCAAACACTTGGAATGAAATTGCTGATATGATGTTTGAGGCAGGGTTTGAAGAGGTACAGCCATTCTGGCAGAATCATATGTTTATTGGCGCAATTGCTATAAAAAAATAGAAAAGCCCTTGACAAACCCGATTCTTTACTGTAGCATGTAAGTATAAATGATGATGATTCCTTATAAGGAAATATGTGAATGACTAACGTACTATATACAAAGAATTCTAAAAGTCTTCTTGCCAAAATGATGGCCGAAGAAGACATTACAATCCAACATAAAAATATCGATACTGCGTATTTTGATATCAAGAACCGTATATTGGCGGTTCCTATCTGGAAAGATATGTCTGATGACCTTTATGACCTTTTCATGGGTCATGAAGTCGGACATGCACTATATACTCCATCTGATACGGATGTTTTGCAGGAGGCATGTTCTCGTTCTTCTAAAGATTTTATCAACGTGGTCGAAGATGCGCGTATTGAACGTGATGTGAAAAATAAATTTCCTGGCTTGCGTGGCCCTTTCTTTCGCGCATATCAAGAACTGATGAACAAAAACTTCTTTGGTATTCAAGGAAAAGAATTGTCCGGCCTTGCATTTATTGATCGTATCAATGTTTTCTTTAAATCTTCTATGACAGATTTTGAAATGAAAAAAATCTTTTCAGATGAAGAAATTGTTCTTGTCAATAAAGTTGCTTCTACAAAAACATTTGCAGAAGTTGCTGATGTTTCAGAAGAAATCTTCAACTTTTTGAAAATGAAAAAAGAACAAAATCAGCAAAATCCAGAAGAAAATCAAACCGATGGTTCTGGTAATTCTAAATCAGATGGTTCTGGTGAAAACGAAGAAACTGACCAGACTGGAGATGAAAGTTCTCAAAGTCAATCAGACGAATCTTCTGATGAAACTGATGATACATCTTCTGATTCTAGTGATACTGGTTCTGATGAAACTGATGAGTCTGGAAATTCTGATGCATCTGGAAATGGTGAAGAAGAAACTCAAGAAAAAGACAATGGTTCTGGTGGCCCTACCGATTCAAAAGGTGCTGGTTTATCTGATGGTACTGAGACACAGGCACCTGTAGATGAATTTTCTTCTGAAACTGATAGTAGTATGTCTCAGAATATGAGTAGTATGGTAGATCATAATGCAAATGATATTAATTATTTGAGTATTCCCGATATCGATTTGAAAGATTATGTTATCGACATTGACCGTATTACTCGTTCAATCGAAACAATTAAATCTTCTGGTTTTGACGATAAACATAATATGTATAAACAGTTGCTGTCAGATCATAACAATACAATTGGATATCTTGTAAAAGAATTCGAAATGAAAAAGTCTGCTCAAGAATATGCTCAGAGTTATGAGACAAAATCTGGAAATTTAAACACTAGTAAAATCTGGAGCTATAAATTAAATGATGATATCTTCAAGCGCAAATCTGTTTCGCCTGAAGGTAAAAATCATGGTATGGTTATGATGGTAGATTGGTCTGGTTCTATGCATGGAATGATCTACAAAACAGTAGTACAGACTATTGTTTTGGCAACATTTTGTCAGCGTGTAGGAATTCCTTTTGATGTTTATAATTTTTCCGATCAGAATACCTCTCTAGATTCTCGTTTTGGCGAAAAGCGTTTGTATGCAGAACGTGATAATCCATCTCTTGCTGGAAAAGCATTTATTAGTTCTGGTGTGCGTTTGCATCATATGTTAACTAGTAATATGAAAAAATCAGAATTCCAAAAAGCATGCAACAATTATTTGTTTATTGCTTGGATGATGGAGAATGCTTGGGGTTATTGCCGCACCAGTGCTACTAATGATGTTGATTTAACTTTAGGTGGAACTCCACTAAATCATAGCTTAATAATTCTTGATAAAGTAATTGATGTATTCAAGAAAAAACACAATGTTGAAAAAATGAATTTCATTGTTTTGACAGATGGTAGTGCTGGAGACTCGCTTGATTATTGGGGCGAAGGTGGTAGTTCAAACTACAATCGCAGCGTTGGTTCTGGATGGAGTAGTCGCCGCGAAAGCTTGAGTGTTATTAAGCATGAGCGTTCAAAGAAAACTTTTGTTCTAAAAACTGGTAGGCGCGATCAAGATAAAACTACTCAGAATGCAACTGAATTTCTTGTGACAATGATGAAAGAAATTCATGATGCAAAATCTGTAGGTTTTTTCATTGCAGATCGAAACTATGAACTAAATCATGCAATTCGGGATTATGTGTTCCGCGATAAAGATGGTTGGATTGCGAGTAGTGATGTTTCTAAACAGCGTTCAATCGCTCGTAAACAAGGATATCTGTCGGCACCTGATTGTGGATATGATGATTACTATGTAGTTGATATGCGTACTCAGAATGAACAAGATGAATTGGATATCGATACTGATATGACAAAGGCAAAAATTGCAAAACAGTTTTCTAAGTTTCAATCAAAGAAAAAAACAAGTCGCCAATTGCTAAATAAATTTGTCGATATCGTAAAATAATTGGCTAGGGCCATTGACAAGTGGCCCTCCATCTGGTAGTATGTAATAGTAATGATGATTCGTGAAACTTCCTAATAGGAGAATATATAATGTGGAATAAAGTGAAAAAAGTTGAGTTTCTTAATAAACTCATTCAAGAAAATGGTTCTGTTCTTTCAAAACAGTTAATCAAAAAATTGGCAACAGAATTTGGTGAGTCTAGTCCACAGTGGATGTGGAAACCAGAATTCCGCTCAGGACATGGTTCTTATGACCTGTCTGCCAGTCTGATGAAACTTTCTGGTAACAATGTAGTGCAAATAAAACCTGTTCAACAGGAACAGACATTTGTAGCTCCTGCATTGCCTGAGCGTCATACCAATCAATCTCTGGTGCCTGAAAAAGATCCAAATTTTGTCAAGTTTGGTTTCTATAACGACTTGCGTAAAATCTTAACATCTAAAATGTTTTACCCTGTCTTTATTACTGGTTTGTCTGGTAATGGAAAAACCTATGGTTCTCAGCAGTTATGTGCTCACTTGAAACGTGAATGCATTACAGTTCCTATCACTATTGAAACAGATGAGTCTGACCTTTTAGGTGATAAAACTCTGATTGATGGAAACGTTGTGTTTTCTCAGGGCCCTGTAGTTGACGCGATGGAACGCGGCGCAGTTCTTATTCTTGATGAAGTTGACCTTGCATCAAATAAAATTATGTGCTTGCAATCTATTATTGACGGTAAAGGTGTTTACCTAAAGAAAGATAATCGTTTTGTGAAACCTGCCCCTGGCTTTACAGTTATTGCAACTGCAAACACAAAAGGTAAAGGTTCTGATGATGGACGGTTTATCGGTACAAACGTGATGAACGAGGCGTTTCTTGAGCGTTTCAAAATTACTTTTGAACAGGAATATCCTAGTCAGTCTGTCGAGAAAAAAATTCTCAACAATCACCTCACATCTCTTTTGAATGTGGAAAAACTTTCTCAATCAGATCAACAAAATGTTGAGGCACTTACCATGTGGGCTGGTGCAATTCGGAAAACATTTGAAGAGGGTGGAATTGATGAAATCATTTCAACTCGTCGTTTGGTTCATATTGTAGAAACATATTCTATCTTTGAAGATGTGATGAAATCTATCGAATTGTGTACCAATCGTTTTGATGATGATACTAAGGCATCATTTGTTGACCTGTTTTCAAAAATTACAGGACAAGAAAAAGAAACAGTTTCAGAAGAAACTGATTCAGAAGAAATCCCATTTTAAGGAGTGTTAATGACTAACTACAAATTTAATGAAGATATATTGCTCGAAGAAATTCGGGCATATATTGACAAAACATATGAAGGACATTATTCTGAAAATACTTTCCAGTCTACAGAAGTAATCATGGCCCGAGGGCATGGTGAAGGATTCTGTATGGGAAATATTGACAAATATTCCAATCGATATGGAAAAAAAGGCGAAACGCCAGAAGATTACAGAAAAGACTTGATGAAAATCATTCATTATGGTATACTGGCTTTATATAATCATGATAAAACATATGGAGAAAATTATGAGCATTAATTTGAAGCATTCCGACAATTTGGATCGAGACTATAAAAAGTTAAGTTCCCCTAGAAAATCTTATGTTAAGGATCGGGCCAAGAACAATGGCCAAACAATATCACAATATTTAAATGAAAAGTATGGAGTAATTGAAAATGAAGTTGAGTGAACAAACCCAAAATATTCTAAAAAACTATTCGACTATTAATCAGTCAATATATTTGCGTAAAGGTAGTAGACTTTCTACTATCTCTGTTATGCGTAACATCTTGGCTGCCACAGATGTATCAGAAACATTTCCAGTAGATTTTTGTATCTATGATCTAGGTAAGTTTCTAAACTTATTAAAGATATATCCAGAACTAGACTTTCAAGAAAAATATGTCATGATGTCTAATGGGGCAAAGACATATAAATTTATGGCAGCGGAACCATCTATCATTGTATTTGTAGAAAATACATTTGCATTAGAAGGTAGTGATAATAATCCAGAAGGATCGAAACCTTCGCCGGATTGGGATATCAATGTAAAGCTTCCAAATTCTACACTGCATACTATCAATCAAGTGGCATCCATTTCTGGACTTCCTGATTATTCATTGTCAACAAAAGACGATGGAGTTGTTTATTTCTGTGCATTGGATAAAAAAGACGATACATCCAATGTTGCTGAAGAACCAGTTGGTGAATCGAATGCAACATTTAATATGTACTTCCGCTCAGAAAACCTAAAGTTAATCGAAGGTGACTATGATGTAGGGATTTCTAAAAATAAAATCTCAACTTTCCGACATCAGAAGTTGCCAATTCAATATTGGATTACACTTGAACAAGACTCGACTTATGGGGAGTAAGTATGGACAATTTTTTATGGGTGGAAAAGTATCGCCCGAATGATATTGATAATTGTATCCTAACTGAAGACCTAAAGGCGACCTTCAAAGAGTTTGTGGAAACTGGTAGTCTTCCTAACTTATTATTGGCAGGCGGCCCAGGCGTTGGTAAAACAACCCTGGCCCGTGCCTTATGTAATGAGATGAAAATGGATTACATATTAATCAATGGTTCCGAAGACAGCGGTATTGATGTACTGCGTAATAAGATTAGAAATTACGCATCTACTGTGAGTTTTGACACTGGTAATAGTAATGAGTTTGGAAAGGTTATTATTCTAGATGAGGCAGATTATCTAAACCCTCAATCGACACAACCAGCTCTTCGCGGTTTTATTGAAGAGTTTTCTGGTAATTGTCGTTTTATTCTTACTTGTAATTTCAAAAATCGTATAATTGAACCATTACATAGTCGGTGTTCCATTGTAGAGTTTAAGATTAAAAAGTCTGATAAACCAAAACTCGCTGCATCTTTTTACAAAAGAGTTGTATCTATTCTTGGCAAAGAGAATATTAAGTATAAAGATAAAGTAGTTCAGCAAATGGTTATGAAACATTTTCCCGATTGGCGGAGAGTGTTAAATGAACTACAAAGATATTCTGTTGGGGGTGAAATCGATGAAGGATTGCTCACTGATGTAGGTGAGGTGAATGTCAATAAACTTGTGAAGGCAATGAAAGATAAGAACTTCACAGACTTGCGTGGCTGGGTTGCCCAAAACTTAGATAACGATCCTAATACTCTATATAGAAATATCTATGATGGTTTATATGAACATGCAGAGGCATCTTCTATTCCACAAGCTGTTGTGACTATTGCTGATTATTCTTACAAATCTGCATTTGTTGCAGATCAGGAGATCAATCTTGTTGCTTGTCTTACTGAATTGATGATGGAATGTGACTGGAAATGAATAGTCCAAATACATCATTCAATTTAAATGTTCGGGATATAGAAATTATCGAACAGGCACTTAGAGCGAAAGCAGGGCGTAGAGGCCTTGCTATTGCTCAGGGAGATACAAGCGAAAAATTTAGAGAAGAGATGCACGAAATTCAAGAATTATTGGGAAGAATTCATGAACAGAAAACATGGTATCGGCCCAAAAAAGATGTATATGTGAGTGGATAATGAGTTACGATTTATTTAAAGATTATGTTCCGGCAATTTCTCATACTAAAAAGAGATTGATGGATACTGAAGATGAACATTGGGAAAAAGCATATCAGGCTTTTCTTATTAATAAGAACTTTTCTAATTTTCATGACACGATCTTATATGCAAATGAAATGAACATACATCATACCGCTGATAAAAAGTTGCAATTTGATTATTTACTAAATAGTGTGCGTCCAAGAAAAAGATTTTCACCTTGGCACAAAAAAACTATTCATAATGATTTCGAATATGTGAAAGAATATTATGGATATAATAATAAAAAAACAGAGGAAGCTCTTAAAATATTGTCGAAAGAACAAATAGGCATAATTAAGAGTAAACTGAACAAAGGCGGATAATTATGTCACTATTAGAATCGTTAGTCGAAGTATCATTGGATGATCAAGAAGACTTTTTAAAAATTAGAGAAACACTCACTAGAATTGGAGTTGCCTCTAAAAAAGACAGGAAATTATATCAATCCTGTCACATTCTCCACAAGCAGGGTAAATACTACATCGTTCACTTTAAGGAACTATTTAAACTTGATGGAAAGTCTTCTGATTTTTCTGAGAACGATAGAGCTAGAAGAAATACAATTGTAAACTTACTCAAGGAGTGGGGATTAATTGATATAGTAAAAGAAGATGTGTATGAAGATGCACCGATTTCTCAGATTAAAATTATCTCACATAAAGAGAAAAATGAATGGGAATTAGTACCTAAATATAATATAGGTAGAAAAAGATAATACAGAGGATATATTATGGCAAAGTGGGCAGAAATACCAGTATCACAAAAATCAACATCATTAAAATGTTATAAATTATTTGCGGAAGCACATCTTCCAGTTATGGGGTCAGAATGGGCAGCCTGTTTTGATCTCAGAGCATCATTACTTGGTAATGAACCAATAAAATATTATGACGAATGGAATATAAAGAAAACTGTGACTGTTGAAGATGGAAATATCATACTCTATAGTGGACAAAGAATGTTAGTGCCTACTGGGCTAATATTTAATTTACCAGAAGATATGTCAATGAGAATACATCCACGTTCTGGATTGTCTTTAAAAAATGGAATTGTGATTGCTAATTGTGAAGGTGTTGTTGATTCTGATTACGTTGAGCAAACATATGTAATGTTGCATAACGTATCAATGAAAACTTTTCTTATTGAAGATGGAATGAGGATCGCCCAAGCAGAACTTGTATATAATGATCCAGTCAGAGTAGAAGAAATTTTCGATAGACCAGAGCAAAAAACTTCAAGAAAAGGCGGCTTTGGTTCGACAGGACTGTAATTTTTATTATATATAGTATTAGGATCGCCGATTCCTTCGCGCAATTGCGGTAAAATCGGTTTGGTACTCTAACGAGGCCTATTTCAAAACCTTGCTTAACAGGAGGAAAAAAACATGGTTACGAAATTTAAAACTTTAGACCCTTTTATGCGTTATAGTGTTGGGTTTGATAGATTGTTTAATGAACTTGAGCTTCAGTCTCAAACAACAACGCAAAACTATCCCCCATACAATGTAGTCAAAGGCACCGATAGTGATTATCGTATTGAAATTGCTGCATCTGGATTTTCAGAAGAAGAACTTGATGTTGAAGTGAAAGAAGATACCTTAACCGTTACTGGTACTAAAAACGATACAACAGATGAAAGACATTATTTGCATAAGGGAATTTCGTCTAGAAACTTTGTAAGAACATTTACTCTCAACCCAGATGTTGTAGTGAATGGTGCTAAACTAATGAATGGAATGCTTGTTGTAGAATTAGAGCATGTTATTCCAGAAGAGAAGCAGCCTAGAAAGATTGAAATCAATCAATCTAAAGGTAAAAAGTCAAAGAAAACTCTTTTGACTGAATAAATCATTAGGGGGGAGAAATCCCCCCATTCTAAAAGGAAAATAAAATGGAAACTCATGATCAATTAACCATTGAATTGGAACAGTATAAATTAGAGAACGAAAAATTTCAAGGTGGAAATAAGTCTGCCGGCGTTCGGGCAAGAAAACACTTAAACGAATTGATGAAATTGTGTAAAGCCCGCCGCGGTGAAATCCAAGACGAAAAAGATTGGATTGTAAAAGGTTCTTAATATGTCAGAAGAATATGAAATGCATGTTGACGATAATAATGTTTTATATAAAACAACAGGATCGGGAACCGATATAGAATTTTCTCCAGGCCTTCCACATGATGGATTGATGCAAGAAATCCTTAACAATAAGGAAATTGTAACAAAAAGTCCACATGTAGTTCAAAAAATTCTTAATATGGAATGGAAATGGTTTGAAAGAAGAGTTATAAAATGGTTGGGTGATACTGAGTATTCTCGGCATCTTCAACAACAAATCAGAAATCATATTAAAAATGAAAAGAAGTGGATTCGTGAAGGTGCGAAAATGGAACAAGCAAAAGATTATCAAGGATAACATAGGAGTTATAAAATGAAATTAGATTATTCACAAAGTTTAAAATTGAGAGCTTTAATCCGTAAATATGAATATCAGCGAGATGAGGCGATTGCCAATCTTCAAGTATATTTTGAAAATGGAGTAGGTGTTGGAGAACATGGAGATGTGGTTGATGAAATGGATCGATTAGTCGGAAATCTAGAACACGCAGAAGGAAAACTAAAAACAGTTATTTCTTATTTTGCAAATATTCAACAACCAGCACCAGCACCAACAGAAGCGCCACCAGAAGAAGCTTCTGATGCCAGCTAAAGTTCTTAGACTTATTTCTGGCGAAGAACTGATGGGCGAAGTCGAAGAAAAAGAAGATAATAAAGTCTTCATCAAAAATGTTTGTCAGATTGTAACATCATATGCCGACACAACCTCTGCTACTGCTAGGGTTGGGTTGGCCCCCTTTATGCCATATACAAAATCGTCAGATGGCATTACCGTTGAAAAATCTTATATTGGATTTATTACAGACCCAGTAAATGAATTAATTAACGAATATAATAAAGTATTTGGTAGCGGTTTAGTGATGCCACCAAGTAAACCAACACTCCAGACTTCTGCGCCAAGCGGAAATCATGGGTTCGTTAAAATTTGATAAAAAATCTTGACATATCGCAAAAGATATGTTAAGATTATCAAACAATTATATAATGAGGTATTATGCGTTTTTATACGAATGTTCAAAACATTGGAAACAAGATTCTAGTCAGAGAAGTTCACAATGGCGAGCGAAAAAAACTTAGACTAGATTACAAACCATCCCTATTCCACGAAACTAAAGAAAAAAACACTAAGTTTAAATCTTTAGATGGTAAAAATCTAAAGAAAGTTACATTTCCAACAATCGGAGAAGCCCGAAATAAGATAAGGGAAACCGAAGGATTGACTCCATTATATGGAATGTCTCCTTTTATATACCCATTTATATCTGATACATATCAGGACTTGGAATATGATGTTGAACAGATCAACACTGTAACTTTGGATATTGAAGTTGAGTGTGAGCAGGGATTTCCAGAACCTGCTGCAGCTGCAGAACGTGTTAACGCAATCACTTTGAAATCTAATGGACTGTATACAGTTTTGGGATTGGGTGATTGGGAAGATATAACGCCAGAAGTACAGCATCTTGATATTAAATACTACAAATGCACAAGCGAAATGGAACTATTGCGTTCTTTTTTGAATTTGTGGGAGGCCGCGGATATTGATATCGTCACAGGTTGGAATGTGAACTCTTTTGATATCCTCTATCTAGTGAATAGAATCACCAAGATACTGGGCGAGGAGCAGATGAAGAGACTGTCTCCATGGCGCTCGGTTAAAAAGATACAGAAAAATATCCGCGGCCAACTAGTAGAACAAATTCAACTTCTTGGATTGAACATTATCGATTATCTTGACTTGTATAAAAAGTTTACATATGTAACAAGAGAGAGTTATCGATTAGATCATATTGCATTTATAGAATTAGGACAAAGAAAACTAGATCACTCTGAGTTTTCTGCTATGCATTTGTTTTATAAACACGACTATCAAAAATATATTGACTATAATATTATTGATGTCGAATTGGTTGATAGGCTTGAAGATAAATTGAAGCTTTTGGAGTTGTTGGTAACAATTGCATATCAGGCGAAGGTTAATTATGATGAAGTATTTTCTCCAATTAAAACATGGGATTCTATCGCTTTTAATTTACTGCGAAAAGATAATATTGTAATTCCGCCGAAAACTTTTAGTACAAAAACAGAAGCATATGCTGGTGCATATGTAAAAGATCCTATTGTCGGTATGCATGATTGGGTGATGTCTTTTGATTTAAACAGTCTGTATCCGCATTTAATTATGCAGTACAATATCAGTCCAGAAACACTTATAGAAACTGATAGAGTAGATACTAGTGTGGAAAAACTTCTAGAGAAAAAAACTGATACTGAAGCTTGTCAGCAACATGGTTATTCTTTAACTCCAAATGGAGTGTTATATGATAATGCTAAACGAGGGTTTTTGCCCAAGTTGATGCAAAATATGTATGATGAACGTGTAATTTCTAAAAAAGAAATGCTAAAATGTAAACAGCGCAAGATTGATGGAGATGGCGATCCCATAGAATTGGATAAAAAGATTGCCCAGTTACATAATAAACAAATGGCTGCAAAGATTCTGTTGAACTCTGCTTATGGTGCATTAGGAAATCAGTACTTTAGATACTTTGATATTAGACAGGCAGAATCTATTACACTGTCTGGACAACTTTCTATTCGTTGGATTGAAAAACGAGTCAATGAATATATTAACAAAATTTTAGGGAATGAGGATGAGAAAGAGTATGTTATTGCGAGCGATACGGATTCGATATACGTTGTTTTTGGTGACTTGGTACACAAGGTGTTTGGAGAAAAAATTTCGAGACCAGAGAGTGAGGGTGGTGTATCGACGGACACAATTGTATCTTTTTTGGATAGAGTTGCTCAAGACAAACTTGAACCTTTTATTGATAAGGCTTATCAAGATCTTGCTTCGTATATGAATTCATATGACCAGAAGATGGTAATGGCTAGAGAAGTCATTGCATCAAAAGGTTTGTGGACTGCAAAGAAAAGATATATTTTAAATGTCCATGATAATGAAGGTGTTCGATATAAAACTCCAGAACTCAAAATTATGGGCATTGAAGCAGTTCGATCTTCTACGCCCGCAGCATGTAGAGATAAACTCAGAGAATCTTTCAAAGTTATTATGAAAGGCGACAATAAAGAGTTGATAAGATATATTGAAAGTTTTAGAAAAGAATTCAAACAACTTGCGATAGATGAGATATCATTTCCACGAAGTGTGAATGGTTTGAAGAAGTATCATGATTCTAAAGACTTATTCACGAAAGGAACCCCAATCCACGTAAAGGGAGTAATGCACTACAATCAGCTAGTCAAGAAACATAAATTGGATATGACTTATCCAGTTATCAAAGAGGGCGAAAAGATTAAGTTCGCCTATCTAAAAGAACCCAATCCAATTGGAAACAATACAATTGCAATTCAAAATGTTCTACCAGAAGAATTTGATTTGCTAAGATTTATAGATTATAACAAACAATTCGAAAAGGCCTTCTTAGATCCAATCACCACCATCACTGATGCAATTGGTTGGACAACAGAAGACCGTGTTTCGATAGATGACTTTTTTTAGGAGAAAACGATGTCAAAAGGATTAATGAGCAAACTTAGAAAAAACTCTTCATTTAAAGATGGGAGAGTTAATGTGTTATCAGAATCAAAATACCTACATGAAAAAGACAGCACCCCGACTAATATTCCGGCGATGAATGTCGCATTTTCTGGTTCTTTGAATGGTGGATATACATCAGGATTGACAATGATTGCAGGCCCATCTAAACATTTTAAAACTGCTTTCGGACTAATTATGATGAAAGCTTTCATGGATAAAAATCCAGAAGGTGTTGTCTTATTTTACGATTCGGAATTTGGTACTCCACAGGGATATTTTGATGTGTTTGATATTGACACAACAAGAATTGTCCACGTTCCTGTCACTGATTTGGAAGAGCTAAAATTTGATATGGTTGCTCAGTTAAAAGAAATCGAAACTGATGATAAAGTGTTTATCATGGTAGATTCTGTCGGTAATTTGGCATCCAAGAAAGAAGTGGATGATGCAGAGAGTCAAAAGTCTGCAGCCGATATGACTAGGGCAAAGCAGTTTAAATCCTTATTCAGAATGATTACTCCACATCTTACGATGAAGGATATTCCAATGGTTGCTATCAATCATACATATGATTCTCAGGGGCTATATCCTACCAAAGTAGTCTCTGGTGGCACTGGAATGTATTATAGTGCTGACACTATTTGGATTGTTGGTAGACAACAAGATAAGGTGGGTACGGAGATACAAGGATATCATTTTGTAATCAATGTCGAGAAATCTAGGTTTGTCAAAGAAAAATCTAAAATACCGATTTCAGTTTCTTGGGAAAAGGGTGTAGATAAATTCTCAGGTCTTCTTGACATGGCCATGGATTATGGTGTAATATCAAGGTCAGGCGGCTGGTATCAGATGGTTGATGTGGAATCGGGTGAGGTTGCTGATAAAAAGTTTCGTGAGAAAGATACTCATAATAATGAGTTTTGGCAACCGATTTTGGAAGATGAAAAGTTTGATGAATTTATCAGTAAGAAGTTTAGAGTTGGATAATGTCTAAGATATTTGCATCCAACTATATCTATCAGGAGCGCATGGCAACGTGTCGCTCCTGTGACCAGTTTCAGGCATCTATAAAGGTATGTAAATCTTGTGGCTGTTTTATGCCCGCAAAGGCAAAGATTGCACAGATTAGATGTCCAAAAGATAAATGGACAGAAGTGTACGGAACATCCGACGAAGAACCAAATACTATGTCTATGTTTAAGGGTACAGACATAGATGGAAAACGAGAGGCGCTATTGCGTCAGGCTGAGCATTTGAAAAAAGAATCAGAAAAATTAATTGAAGAGGCAAAAAGGTTAAATGGAATTAACTGAACAAGTTGTTATGAATTGTTTATTTGCGGATGATGCTTATGTGCGTAAAGCATTACCGTTTATAGATCGTGAATACTTTCAGAGCGAATCGAATAAAACTGTATTTGATTTGATGAAAAATCATATTGAAAAGTATAATGAACTTCCGACTAAAGATTCGCTGATGATATCTTTAGAGGATGTTAATGTATCAGAAAACATTTATAAAGAATCTGTAGAGTTTATAGATTATCTTAATAATCAAAAAGAAGAACATAGAAATAGTCAGTGGCAACTTGATGCTACAGAAAAATGGTGTCAGGATCGTGCTGTATATAATGCAGTAATGAAATCTATTAGTATTATCAATGACGATGGCCCAGATAAAGGTAATATGCCTAAGATACTGAGTGAAGCTCTCGCAGTTTCATTTGATAGTAATATTGGGCATGATTTTATTGACGATTGGGAATCTAGATTTGAATTCTATCAAAAAGTAGAAGAAAAGATACCATTTCATTTGGATATGTTAAATCGTATTACTCAGGGTGGATTGCCAAAGAAAACTTTGAATGTTGCTCTCGCTGGTACTGGTGTTGGCAAATCGCTGTTTATGTGTGACTGTGCGGCAAATCATCTCTTAATGGGATATGATGTTTTGTATATTACTGCTGAGATGTCAGAGGAAAAAATTGCAGAGCGAATTGATGCAAACTTATTGAATACTTCTATTCAAGATGTTTCTAGTATGGCTAGAAATACCTTTGATAAAAAGATTGACAAATTACAAAAGAAAACTACTGGAAAGATGATTATTAAAGAATATCCTACAGCAGTTGCCAATGCAAACCATTTCAGACATTTGTTAAATGAGTTGTCATTAAAGAAGAATTTTCGTCCAAAAGTAATCTATATTGATTACCTAAATATATGTTCATCGGCTCGTGTCAAACCTGGCGCTGGTGCAAACTCATATACATTGATAAAATCTATTGCAGAAGAACTACGAGGTCTTGCTGTTGAGAATGATGTTCCTATTGTGACTGCAACCCAAACGACCAGAGGTGGATATGGCAATAGTGATGTAGACTTGACAGATACATCAGAAAGTTTTGGTTTGCCCGCTACAGCGGACTTAATGTTTGCTTTGATTGCAACAGAAGAATTAGAAGAAATGGGGCAAATATTAATTAAACAATTGAAGAATAGGTATAATGATCCAAATGAATATAAAAGATTTGTTGTAGGTATTGACAGACCTAAAATGAGATTGTATGATGTAGAAGAAGATGCACAAGATGAACTAATACAAGAAAAAACAGATAATAACTTTAGAGAAACATTCTCTAGTACAAAATCCAGTAAAAAGATAGGAAAAGTGGAGATTAAACTATGACAGAAGAAACAAACACAGCAACTACAGAACAGGAAGTTGTAAATTTTGAAGTGGACCGAGATACCTTTGCAGTAAAGCCACCAGATGGAAATATGGCATATATTTCTGTTTGGGATAATGTTTTATCGGCTGAGAAATGCGAAGAGATTATCGCAGAGTTTGAAAAGGCTCAAGAACATCATAAGAAAACTGAACATCCAGAGTATAGAAGTTTTACAGAAATAAACTTCTTTGACCCTGCCCTGTTGTCAGCTAATCCAAAATTTGAAGAGTTGTCAATGGAATTATTGGGTAAAGTTTCCGAATATGTTGAAAGTTATCGTCAGCATAATAATATTGCTTTTTTCCCTACACAATGTCATAATGAAGAAGTGCGGATGAAGAAGTATTTTGCTGGAACTGAGGATGATTTCAAATATCACGCAGATGTCGGTGATTATGCTTCTGCTAGAAGATTCTTGGTATGTTTCTTTTACTTGAATACAGTAGAAGAAGGCGGAGAGACAGTATTTCCAGATTATAATACAAGCATTAAGCCAGTTCAAGGCAGACTTGCCGTATTCCCACCATTCTGGACACACCCACACCAGGCCCAACCAGCAGTTTCTAATGACAAATATATTGTAGGAACTTATTTGCACTATATGTAAAAATTATAAATAGTGGGTATTAACTGAATAAAAAGGTAATTCCATTTCATGGCTTATAATTATAGACCAAAATCATCCCAAGATATAAAAGATCTTGGGGTGGTAACGAGTAAAGAAAAAGTTTTGGTTTCATTATTCGAAGAAATGAAATCTAGCTTTGGAAAATCTTTTGATGAATTTATTACAATAGAGACAGGTAACGCAGGATTTGGAAACGCAAAGATTCTTAATGATTTTAAGAATATGGTCGATATAAATTCATATAAGAAAAAATATATAGGAATATCTCTTAAATTTGGAAATGGATCTAATCCAAGTAGTAATGCTCCTACTACCCAACAACAAGAATTAATTACTCTTAAAATATTTGAGGAATTATTATCTAGTAAAACAAAAAATTACAAGAAATTCGAGCAAATGCTTCCGACACTCTTAGAAATATATCCCAATCTCCCATATGAAAAGTCTTGGTATAATTCGTTTGAATTACAATTTAATCAAATCGAAAAAGAAACCAAGCTACCAAATAGTAAATTTGATGTTTATAATCGTGATGGGGGATTTATGGATTATATATCAAAATTAGTAAATACCAAGTTTGATATTGCAAAGAAAGATTCGTGGAACCCTGCTGATATATGGATTTTAAGGTCGTCTGCTTATAAAAAATATGAAGCGATGTTAGATGAAGCAGTTAGTATTCAAGAGTGTAATGCTATATTAGTTTCTGCATATAATAATACAGACATTGTTGGTGTTTCTTTGAAAAAGAATGATGGAAAAAAATTAAATTATGATTTAGTAAATTTAAAATCTTCTACTAAAGAAAGTTCTGTAGACTATTCAAAGTTTCTTTTAAATATTCCATATAATGAAAAAACAAAGTCTTTTACTTCAGTTACTAGTCAATTAGAAGTAAAATATCAAAACAAAACTTATCGTATGGGAGTGAAAAGCAATCAGGCCCAAATTGGAAACATCACATATGAGTTTGTTGGAACTGGAGCTGCTGCGTTCTTAGGAAAAGTTCCAAAAGATATGTTGAAACTTGAATTAAAAAAGGATGGATATTTGATGCCAGAACACACTCATTATATGAAGTTTGATAGAAAAGATTTTGAAAATAAAATATCGATTATAAAAAGAAATAAAACACTTTTTACGATTGATGGGAATTTAGATAAATTTGTAGACCAACTTGAAGAATCTTGGTCAAAAGGAAGAAGTAAAGATAATGTTGTTATATCTCAAATCGTATGTTTTGCATATATTGTAGCAAATTTATCATTATCTAGAAGAAAAGAGTTTATAAGGGATTTATTTTTTATGGCACAGAAAAAAGGCCCAATGTTCGGCCCATTTGGAAAGTTATACTAATGAAAAGTTTTAGAACACATTTAATAGAATCAAAAGCAGGAAAAAATCTTCACTTAGAACATCTTGAAGATGAAATTATAAACAATGGAATTAATGGTGGAAGAGCTGCAGTTAATTTTTTACGTTCATTACGAGATATGCTTTCTGGTGAATCTGGATCAAAGATTAATATGACAGTAAAGTGGGATGGAGCTCCCGCTATTTTCGCCGGAACAGACCCTGCCGATGGCAAATTCTTTGTTGCAAAGAAGTCTGTCTTTAATGCAGTTCCATTGTTATATAAGAGCGCTAAAGAAATTCAAGATGCAGATTTGTCTCCAACTCTGAAATCTAAATTTGCAGTGGCTTTTAAGGAATTATCTGGACTAGGTATTAAAGATGTTATCCAAGGTGACTTGATGTTCACTGACGATAAGGCAGATAAAAAAATCGATGGTGAGTCGTATGTGACATTTCAACCAAATACATTGGTATACGCAGTTCAGAAAGATTCTGCAATCGGAAAACAAATATCCGCTGCCAAATTGGGAGTTGTGTGGCATACAACATATAAGGGTAAAGATTTGCAAGGAATGACTGCATCATTTGGTGCTAATATTTCTGGACTGAAAAAATCATCTTCCGTTTGGATGGACGATGCAACATTCAAGGATGTTTCTGGTTCTGCAAAATTTACTGCAACAGAACTGAAGGCAGTAAATAGTTCATTATCATCTGTTGGTAGAAAGTTTAAAAAAATTAAGGCCAATGATTTTAAGGCCTTTGTTAATATGCAAGACAAAACATTTGTAAAGGGATTGTCTGGTGGAAGCTTCAAAACCTATCTGAATGCATATATCAGAGAAGGGCAAGATATTTCAACCAAGAATATCAAACAATTGGGATATTCGATGTATGTCAAAAAGTTTTTCGACGAAAAGGTTATCTCTAAACTAAAAACTGAGAAATCTAGAAAAATTAAAGAGGAACTAAGAGATGACCTAGTCAAGAAATTGATGAAGTTAGACTCTGTTGTTTATGCTATTGTAGATTTCATGGAAGAGTTGATTACTGCAAAAACTCTAATTGTAAATAAACTAAATAGTATAAAACAAATGACAGATATTTTTGTTAGAACTGATAAGGGTTATAAGGTATCAAATCCAGAAGGATATGTTGCCATTGACCATACTGGAACTAATGCAGTTAAGCTAGTTGATAGGATGGAATTCAGTTTTAATAACTTTACTGCAGCAAAGGCATGGGATAAGTAAATGGATATTAAACACATCATCGAAAAAATTAAATTAGAAGAAGGAGTTAACGATCCTTCTATTTTTAAGGCAGTTTTTCTTGCTGGTGGGCCAGGTTCTGGTAAATCGTTTATTGTGGGTAAAACTGCACTTAGTTCTTTGGGGATGAGAATTGTAAACTCTGATCCCGCATTTGAAAAAGCCCTGCAAAAGGCAGGTTTAAAAATGGAACCAGATGATATTTGGTCAGATGCAGGGCAGGCTGCAAGAGTTGTATCTAAGAAGGTTACATCTAAACAACAATCACTCTATGTGCAAGGTAGATTGGGTTTGGTTGTTGATGGTACAGGAAAAGATTACGATAAGATCTCTAAGCAGAAAAAACAATTAGAAAAGCTTGGTTATGAGACTGCAATGATTTTTGTTAACACAAATTTAGAAACAGCAGTTGCAAGAGATGCTGCAAGAAGTAGAACTCTGGGCGCAACCGAAGTTGGAAAAATGTGGAAGGGTGTGCAAGATAATATCGGAAAATTCCAAAGAGCATTTAAAGCAAAGATGTTCATTGTAGATAACTCTGATGGTGCAGATTTTGAAAGAGATGTTATGGCGACATATAGATCAATCTCTGCATGGGCAAAGAAAACTCCTACGAATAAAGCTGCAAAGAAATGGATTGATGGCCAAAAGGCAAAAAGAAATATTACAGAAATTCTTGATGAAGCAAAGTTTTCGTCTAAAGACATTAAAATGGCTATTGGTATTGCATCTGACCCACGATATAAGGGTGGTAATATGACTGGCGCAGTTAAAGCAATCGACAAAATCAAAAAAGGTTTATCTGATCATCCACAAGTTTCGGCAGTTCTGAAAAGACAGAATGAAGACATTAATGAGATGAGAGATTTTGTGTCTGAAACCGCTGAGATGATGATGCGTGATATGGTTATAATGTCTAAGAAAATAGATGAATTGATGGAAGCGATGGAAGCAGAGATGGCTAGACCTCAAATGGATGAATTTGACATTGAGCCTTGGATTGTTTCTAAAGTAACAAAAGCAAAAGATTATATTGATTCTGTTTATGACTATGCGGTTTTGGATAATGATGAGGATATTGACTAATGAAACCTTTTTCTTTCTTTTTGAAAGAGGGTGTTAAACTCAAACTCATTCGTGGCAAAGACATGGATGTTTTGAAGATGTGGAATAAGGGCGACAAAAAATGGGTTGAACTTAGGGGTAAGAGTGGATTTGAAACGAAGTATGATCCAAAAGACCCACTACATAAAGCAATCACTGCGCTTGGAAAGTCTGCAAGTATATCAGACTTTATGAATGGTGATGAAGTAAGTATTAATCCAAAACATACAGATGGCAAAAAGGCACTAAAGATGATTAAAGGACTGATGAAATGAAGAGTTTTAAACAATTTCAAAACATCGAAGAGATGGTACAGTATCATGTAGAGAATGAGATATCTCTTTTAGAAAACGTATTCAGAGTTGGTTCTGAGCATTATTTTGAAACATTCAATAAAGCAAGAACTATGTATTATGATGGTCAGATCATATTGGATGATTATGATTTAGAAGTCATAGAAACTGACATTGGCGAATATGCCATGTATGAGGGAGAACATGTTCCTTTAGATTGTCCTCTATACGAAGAAGATGATAATGTAGAGTTGAACAAGCCAAAAAGAGGTGGTTCCAAAAAGTATTATGTGTATGTAAAAAATGCCAAAGGTAATGTCATCAAAGTTTCTTTTGGGGATACTACAGGGTTGACTGCAAAGATTAATGATCCGCAGGCAAGAAAAAGTTTTGTGGCGAGACATAATTGCGACCAAAAAAATGATAAAACCAAGGCAGGTTATTGGGCATGTAGACTTCCTAAGTATGCAAAAGCATTAGGCCTCTCAGGCGGCGGTAATTTTTTCTGGTAGGAGATGTAAATGAATAATAAATTTAGTATAGGTGTTGTGGTTGCAATAGTTCTACAAGTGAGTGCGTTTGTTTGGTGGACTGCTCAACAAGCACAAACAATTATGCAACTTGAAACTGAGATGGCAGAACTTACCGCAAAGACAGAACAAGAAAAGCAATTTAATTTACAGAGAGATGTTTCAGAACTAAAATTGCAATTGGTAGAACTAGAAAATAAAACTGGCGAAGTATTTGAAATGTTGTCAGGTAATATTGATGATAGATTTTCGAACATGGGAAAGTATGTGGATGATTCTAATAATAGCCAAAATGATGTTGATTCGAAAAATCATGAACACTATTTGTCATTATTTGGAGTGATTGAAACTGAATTTGCAAAACATGAAACATGGATTGATGACATTGAATCCGCGATAGATCAATTATTGGGTGAAGCAGAAAGACTTCAGGCAGAACTTGATAGAAAAATTGAAGAATTAGATAAGAAATTGAGTGATAGGATTAGTGATAGGTGAGACCATACTCCGAATATAATAACTCTGACCATTTTGTAAGAGAATTTTCGCACGATGTTGATAATGAAGAACTAGTTTGGCATAGAGATAGAGAAGACAGATTGGTAGAAGTGTTAGAATCTGATGGTTGGGCATTTCAATATGATAATGAATTTCCCTTTGAGTTGTTGAGTGGGATGATGTTTAGAATAGATAATCACAAATACCATAGAGTGATTAAAAACGAAAACAGCGGAAAACTGCTGATAAAGATATACGAAGGACAGTTAAATGACTGATGACATAGATTTTGGGTTTACTGCTGTAGACGAAGAAGAACTTAGAAGCATTGCTCCTTCTCAGGCGTCCGAAGAAGTATCTGAAAAACTTGAAAGCACTGGAGAGGGCCTCAAGTTATTGGAATATAAAATGGATAATGTAGTTGATAAGCTAAGTGAAATGTTGGATGAAGTGGAAACAGTGAAAGAGTATTATAGTAATGAAAAGGTGATTGTTAATTCTAAACTTAAAGAGGTCGAAGACTTGATCCTACCGCTCCTAAATAATTTGATGAAGAACAAAGAAAAAGAATACATCTTCTGGCCTAATAGAGAAGCAATTATTACACAGCAGATAGAGCGTATTACGAGCATTACGAGAACAGAGATATGAAAGACACAGTAGTTTTTACATTTGGTAGGTTTAATCCACCAACCACAGGACACGAAAAACTTATAGAAAAACTTGCATCGGTTGCTAAAAAAGAAGGTGCCGACTTTATGGTATTTCCTAGTCATTCGCAGAATGACAAAAAGGATCCTTTAGATCATAAAACTAAGGTTGGTTTTATGAAAAAGATGTTTCCAAAGTATTCTCGTAATATCATTTCTAATAAAAATGCAAAGACTGCATTTTTGATTGCTCCTATGTTATATGATATGGGTTATAAGAGATGTATTATGGTTGTCGGTGGAGATAGAGTTACAGAATTTAAAACTACACTTAACAAATATAATGGTAAAAAAGGAAATCATGGTTTCTATGATTTTAAAGATGGTATTGAAGTAGTTTCTGCGGGTGAAAGAGATCCTGATGCAGAGGGTGTTTCTGGTATGTCAGCATCTAAAATGAGAGCAGCAGCAGCTGCAAATAGATATGAAGATGAGAAAGACCCGAAAACTGGTAAAATACTCAACGGATTTAAATCTGGTTTGCCTAAGAAATTCGAAAAAACAACAGGTAAAAAATTATTTGATGTTTTGAGGAAGTCTATGAATATCAGTGAAGAACTTGCTACATTTTTAGATTCTGTAAATGGAGACTTATTAGAATTTTTAGAAACAGATTTTGTGGAGTACGTTGACGATGCAGATGATAACGAATTATACGATTCAGTATACGAAGAGTTTTTTGCAGAAAGAAAAGTTGCACAAGACAAAGATATCGAAGATAGAAAAGGTACGCAACCTAAAAAATACTACGCAAAAGATGCCGATGGCGATGAAATGTCTAAATCAACAAAACAAGCGAGAGCAAGACATTTTTCGAAGAAAAAATCAGGCCCTGCGCCAGGCGATGCAAATGCAAAAACTAAAGAATCAGAACATACCAAAAAGTACAGACAGATGTATGGTGAAGCATTTGATAAACCTTACGCCATAAAATGGGAATATTTAAAACCGAAGGGGCCTTCAAGCGCTATTGCAAAACTTGACGATGGTAGTGCGTTAGATATTCATATCAGTGAAGATCCTGACGGTATTTATGAGATAGAATTTGCAAGAGGTTCATCTAAAAAGAATATGAGTCGAACTGGTCAAGGTGATGAGTTTAGAATTTTCGCAACAGTCCAAGCCGCTATGTTAAAATGGTGGTCGCAATTGGACAAAACTAGTGCCAGAAAAATAACTTTCTATGCAAATAAAGAAGACGGTAATAGATCAAGACTTTATAAAAGATTTTTAAAGATGTGGGGAACAAAATCTAAATGGGATATTGAAGTTAATGGTAATGCCAAGCCTGGCCTTGTGGCGTATACGTTAACCAACCCAACCCCTGAGAAATCCAAAAATTCTAAAAAAACATTTATGCAGAAATTATTTAGGAAAGAAGAAGTAATAGAAGAAGGCAATCAAATGGGATTGATTGGATTGAAACAAATAAAAGCATTTGAGAAAGTAGTAGATCAACTATTTAAAAAGTTTGATATTGATTTCAATTTTACAAGACATTTTGGTGATAGAATGGATGATGATAGAAATAATCCAAACATCACAATGAAAGAACTTGCTGATTTTATTAAGAAAGTATACGCTAAAAAGGGTAAATCTATCAAGGGCATGGCTGGCGCTGAGGCAGTATTGAAAGATATTCAAACTGATATCAATATTCCTATCGCTATCACTTATGATAGAACTAATGATGAATTTGATGTTGTAATGAAAACTATTATGCGGAAGAAAAATTTCAAAACGCCTGATAAAGTTATTAAATACGAAGAAAGAGATTATAAAAAAGAGCGTGAGCAATATCATGGAACACCAGAACAAATGGAGAAAAACCGAGCCAGAAAACGTGCAAGATATGCAATGGAAAAGGCTGGTAAGGCAAAACGTGGTGATGGCAAAGATGTACACCATAAAGATAATAATCCATTAAATAACGATCCAAAAAACTTGAGTTTAGTATCTCAGCACTATAATAGAAAGGAACCTAGAATGAGAAAAGAGTCTCCAGATTATATCGAAGAAATTTCTAACATGCGCCGCATGAAATTGGTTAATAAAATCAAAAATTCTGGCGTTGTTAAAAAAGGTTCTATGTCAAAAGATGACAAAAAGAAAGACAAACAGGAAGGCGCTGGCCATTCTGCTGCACAAAGAGCAGCGATAGCAATTTCTAAAAAAGAAAAGGCAGGAAAGCCAGGCTATGATTCAGAGGGTAAAAGTCTGAAAAAAGAGGCTGATGGATGCTGGAATGGATATAAACAGGTAGGTATGAAAGAGAAGAACGGCAAGATGGTTCCAAATTGCGTTCCAGAAAGCGTAGCAGAAGCACTTGCATCCAATCAAGAACTGATGAACAAAGCAGCCCTTGATGCTCTTCATAAAGTAATCAAATCTAAAGGAAACAAATCTTCATTGAAGTCATATGCATTTGACATTGCCAAATCGTTCAGAGGAATGAAGGGTAGAGATTTAGAAAATCTATATAAAAAATCTATCAATGCAAATTATAAAGAAGAAACTGATTTAGAAGAAAAGAAGATCGACGGATTGGTAAAAAAAGCAGACAAGTCTGGTATTTCGTATGGTATTCTAAAAAAGGTATATGATAGAGGAATGGCTGCATGGAAAACAGGCCATCGCCCAGGCACAACACCACAACAATGGGCTTTTGCAAGAGTTAACTCATTTCTTACTGGTGGTGGTGCAAGAAAGGCAGATAATGACCTTTGGCAGAAACGAAAATAAATTATAAATAGTACAAAAACAATCGGAGAATCCAATGTCTAGAAAAGATATTCCAGAAGAAATTTTAGATGATGATGTAGCAGATTTCATCGGCGCAGCATCTGCAGCAAAAAGAGCTGGTAAAAAGAAATTTACATTTGGTGGAAAAGAATATCCAGTAACTATCAGTGGTGATGTTGCAAAACAAGTAGAAGAAAAACTTCCATGTCCTGGCTGCAACGGTAAGCTTTGCGAACTTTGTAAAAATAAAGGCAATCTTGAAGGTAAAGGTGTTAAAGATGCAGAAGGTGTCACAACATCTGCAAAAATGGGAGATGCGAAAGCAGAAGAACTTACATCAGATGCAAGACGCAAAGCATTCAAAGAGAAGCTTGTAAAATTGGGTTATAAAAAGAAAACCAATGAAGAACGCCTATTGGAAAAAATGGGTAAATCTTCTAGTGGATATGATTTATACCATAAAGATTTTTCATCTGCGATGAAACATGCATATGACCATGCAAAGAAAAAACTTGGCATTGAAATTGATCCAGATGAAATTGATGATAAAGTTGCTATGGGCCCTAAAAAACCATCTAATGGAAAAACTAATTCGTATCGTTTGATGGGTACTGATAAGAAGGGTAAATCTAGAGGCGTTCAAATTCAAGTTGCAAACTTGGATAATAAAAAATACGAACTTAATATGTATAAAGAAGAAGTCGAATTGGAAGAAGCCAAGGACGAATTCAAACCACATATGATGTATGATCCAAAGACAGGCAAAGGTTACAAAGCAGAAAAACCAGAAGATCATGAGCGCATGAAAAAACTAGGATATTCTCACGAAAAACCAGAAATGAACGAAGCAATGAAAAACACTCATGCACTAATCGATACTGCAAACGATAATAAAGTTGTTGCGATGGCATCTAGCGAAAAGGGTGTTAAGCAGTCTAGATCTTCTGCACATCTGCCACCTATGTCGATCAAGAATAAGAACACTTTAAAGATTGTTACTCTTACAAAACCACAGAGCCAAAAAGCATCCGAAAAAATGATTGGAAGGGCCTTACCGTCAAATATGGATAAGTTTCCAACTAATGTTAGTGCATCTCAGGGTAAGAGAATGGGTGAAGAACTTCTTGCAACAATCAGAGCAAAACATAAACAGGAAGAGCTGGAAGAGAATAAAAAATCTGCACTTGCAAAAAAACTTGCGAAGGCAGCTGCTGCTACTAAAAAAGGTAAAGATAAGGTAACTCTTAAAAAGGCTCCTTGGGATAAAAAGGAAGAAGTTCAAGAGGCGTCTGAAGAACTTGTAGAGTTGACAGGGGCAGAAAAAGATCTTATCGCTAAGATGTATGATAAAAAAGGTAATCTGACACCACTTGGTAAAAAGGTTATGGATCATGGAAAAAAAGAAGAATTATCTCCGAAACAGAAGAAAATAGATTCTAATAAAAATGGAAAAATTGACGGTTCTGATCTTGCAAAATTAAGAACCAAGAAAGAAGAAGTTGAGATGAATGAAGCTGAGGGTGGTATGAAACTTTTAGATGCTGCTTCAGAATTAGAAAAGTATGCAAAAAAGTCTGGTGGTATTGATAAAAAAGACTTTATGAAGGCTGCTCAAATGATGAAAAAGGGCCTTAGTTCTAAATTAGTTCAATTCACAAATAATTTGGATACAGAACCAAGAGAAAAAATTGTGATGGTAATGAAAACTCATCTTGGCAGAAAAACAGTTGAAAAAATGTTCGGTGTTAAATTTTCCATGTCAGAAGGTAGAAAACAAATTCTTGCACATGGCGGCAAAGGACAATATAAAGTAGTTAGTACTGATGGCGCAGTTGATGTTGTTTTCAAGGGTAAAGTAGTAGGTAAAGGTGACTATGATAGAGGTGCAGATTCTTTCTTTATCAGTATGAAGGGTCAAAAAGGACAAAAATCTTTTGATGATGCTCAGGATATCGCCGATTATTTTGCAAAAAACAAAATTAAAGAAGATATAGACACATTTGATGTGGAAGCACTAATCGAATCTGCTGATAAAAAAGACGCAGCAGAAATGAAAGAAATAGTCCTTGCAATGAACCCTAAATATAATGCAAAGCAAGTACAACAAGAAGTAGAAAAAATGGCGATGGAAAAATATAAAAATAAAACCAGAGCTAAGAAAATTGCTAGTCACGTAAAATAGGAGAACTAAAATGTCACTACCAAAATGGGCAACCCCAGCAAAATGGATGAAGGATGCAGTAGCAACTGACCGTGGTTGGGTAAACGAAAAAACTGGTGAAATGTATAAAATGCATAGAGATTTGAAAAATAAAATTGCAGCTCTTGCACCAAAGAAAGCAAAACCAGCACCAGCACCAGCACCAGAGCCTGCCGCAGAAGCACCAAAGAAGAAGACTTCTAAGAAAAAAGAAGACTAATATATAATTTAAAGAGTAATAATGGATAACTTTGAAATTTTGAATGAAAACAATGTTTTCAACTACCAGATGAAATCTTATGATAATCCACAGTGTCATAGTATGGAAGAGTTTCTTGACGATATGAAACGTATCAAATATGTCAAGAGACTCTTTCATAAATATCACACTAAAGATATATTGAAAGAAAGATTGATTATAAATCACTTGGTTGTATTATTTAATGTTTTGGGAAATGAATCTTGTAGTAGGATATTGTTCTTGAAAATTGATAAAAGTCAACACTACATATTGGCTAGTTTTTTATCTTGGTTAAATAAATTACCAGATAGGGTTACGGGAATAGAAGGCCGAGTGATAAATTTAGAAGATGTTGTTCTTGATGAATATATATTAGAAACACTAGAGAGAAAAATTTAATGGCCTCTGTATTTAACGCATATCTTGCATATCAGTTTATAAAAATTCTGACAACGCCTTGGGAAGAAACCGAAGCGTTCAAGAATGGTGTGATCGATGCAACTGGTAAGCAGTTAAAAAAGACAGGAGAGTTGAAGACTCAAGAACAAAAAAAGTCTTTCACCATTTTCCATAAGATTATTTTCAACTTAAAAAGAATATTATCAAAATTTCCAGGCGGAAAGTCTAGAATTGCATCATATGCTGCGGCAATGGCACTCTTAAAAGAAAACAACGAAAATCTAAGAGAAGATGACCTAGAGTTATTAGAAAATCTTTTGATTGATTATATTAATAAACAAGAAGAAAACCTTTATGAGAGTGGTATGTTAATGGAAGACATTGCTAACTCAGTCGGAGATGCATCTAATTTAGGTAATTTTATTCAAGATCCATATAAGTTTTCTGGAATGAAAATATTTAAAGTAGACCCCGATAGCTATAGTAAATTTATGAAGGGTAAAAAGAAATATTCTAGATGGGATGCCTTCATTCGTAGAGAAGATGCTGTGCATATCCGTCAATATATTAAAAACAACCCAAAGAAACGAATTGTCCTACAGGACGAAAAATTTGGAAGTATGATTATTTTACAAAGAGATTTATGATGTTTGGTGTATTAAATGGTGCGAAAATTGCAGTACTAGTTGCCGCAGCAACAGCGGTAGGTATCGGTTATTGGTACATACAAAAATTACAAACAGACTTGAAAATCATGCAACAAAACCAAGTTGTTTTGGAAACTGCTGTAGAATCAAAATCTTCTGAAATTGAAAGATTGAATGAAAATATTCAAGAAATCAAAGAAGTAAACACCCGAATAAAAACTCAAAGTGATGCATTGAATGCAGAAGTTTCTACGCTTAGAAATAAGTTGTCGGAACATGATTTGGGATTTTTAGCGGAAAATAAGCCTGGCCTTATTGAAAAGATCATAAATAAAGACATACAGAAAAACCTCAGAGAAGGTTTAAAAGAGATTATGGAAAATGACTGATGAATAAATATATTTTAATACCAATTATATTAATGTTAAGTGCTTGTACTAGTTTTAATGAAGAAAAAATTGTAACACAAGAAGTATACATAGAAAAGACGCCATTAGATTTAAACATGCCGTCATCTGTTGAGTGGAGAGATTTTGAATTCGTTGTAGTAACGCCAGATAATTATGAGGAAGTTTTGAAAGAATTGAGAGATAGCGGAAAGAGTACTGCTCTGTTTGCATTGAATGAAGATTCTTATGAGAACTTATCTATTGTAGTTACTGATATGAAACGGTATATGGGCGAACAAAAAGTTATTATCATGGAATATAAAAATTATTATGAAAAAGAAAATAAGGAATAAAAGATGGATACTCAAAGTCCACAGGCTACACGTTTAGATCGAATCGAAGAAAAGATTGATAGATTATCGGAAGCGATGATTTCAATTGCCCGCGCAGAAGAAAAGCTGGTAGCAATGGAA
>Ga0181399_1000069_pt1 | contig 32366 bp, 37 predicted proteins | sample 22SPOviralmetaG_FD_130128 | JGI IMG/M metagenome (GOLD analysis project Ga0181399, IMG submission 130128) | Marine viral communities from the oligotrophic San Pedro Time Series (SPOT) site, San Pedro Channel, CA, USA - 22 SPOT_SRF_2011-05-21 | ecosystem: Environmental > Aquatic > Marine > Strait...
ACTGGTTCTACTGGCGGAACAGGTGGTACAGGTCAAAAAGGCCAGAAGGGACAGACTGGTAGTACGGGTGGTACTGGTGGTACTGGTTCAAAGGGTCAGAAAGGACAAAAAGGTCAGACAGGTTCTACTGGCGGAACAGGTGGTACTGGACCTACGGGACCAGCTGGACCAAACGGTGGTAGTTCACACTATGTAAACTCTGGAGATAACTATAGTAAATTTAGGTTATGGGGTAATAGTTCCACTTATTCTATTGGTATGGTATCGGGTCAAACCCATGGTGGTCTAAATGATTATGCTATGACATTCCAGATGAACAACGAAACTGATAGAGGTTGGGTATGGCGATATAGTGGTGCCGGTACGAACTATGGTGCAATGTCACTTACTACAAACGGTATAGCCTCTATTGCAGACAGATTAGCGATTGGCTATGGAGCAACTGCTACTGGTACTCCATCATCATCGTATAAACTGAGTGTTAGTGGTGTAATATATGCAACAAGTAATATCATTGCATACTCTGATAGAAGAGCTAAAGAAAACATTGTTCCGGTTACAAATGCTTTAGAAAAAGTAAGCCAAATGGAAGGTGTTTACTATGACATGATAGAAGAAGAAAATGGTAAGCGTAAGATTGGTGTTATAGCCCAAGATATGATGAAGCTTTTACCAGAAGTAGTTAACTACGATCCTGATTATGACAATTATGGTGTAGATTATGGTAATATAACTGCAATACTAATTGAAGCTATTAAAGATCTTAAGGCAGAAGTTGAAGAATTAAAGAAAAAATAACTATATAAATAATATTATGAATATAAGTGTACCAGCATGGATTTTTAATGATGGTCACTTTTCATCTGAGTTTTGTGATGAAATTGTGACGTATTGTGATGAAAATCTTGAATTAAATAAAGCAAATATTGGGCCTACGGAAGAACTTTCTACTACAAAAGATAGTGTTAGATCTTCGACCGTAGGCTTTATATATCCCGAAGATGATTATGGAAAATATATTCATGAAGTAATTCGTGATGTATTCATCCAGTACAATCAATATTTTGATTTTGTTATAGACCCATCAACAATCGAAATCCAATATACTACCTACCACGCAGAAGATAATGGCCATTATTCTTGGCATACTGATTCTTGGCATGGAACACAAGGTGATAATCCCGAAAGAAAATTAAGCATGACTTTTCAATTATCTGACTCTTCTGACTATGAAGGCGGTGAATTTGAAACTGATCCTGCATTTATTAGTATACCTTCAGATGCAATAAAAGACAAAGGGACAATAGTAGTATTTCCATCACTGCTTAGACATAGAGTCAATAAAATTACAAAAGGTACAAGAAGATCATTGGTTGCGTGGTGCGGAGGCCCTAATTGGCGATGAAAAAAATAGTTATAAACTTACCAAGAAGAAATGACAGAAAGGCTCATTTCATTGAAAATAATAAAACTTTGTCTGATTATGAATGGTTAGAAGCCATTGATGGTAAACAAATAACACATGATGACTTATTAAGATCAGGCGCTGATACCAATAAGTTTTGGCGTGATCCGTTTAAAAATAGAAAATTGACACACGGTGAAGTGGGTTGTTTATTATCTCATCGGGAAGCTTGGGCTAAAGTAGCAAACCAAGATGAACCTGTTATGATTATTGAAGATGATGCTATAGCACTTGACAACTACGATGAAGAGTATTATGAATCATTAGCTAAGGAATATAATTTAATTTATTTGCAGCGAAATGAAAACGAACCAGAAAATGTAACTTCTATCAATGATAAGATAGAAATTCCAGCATATCCGTATAACTTAACTGCATATGTATTAACACCAGAAGCTGCTATCATATTGTTATCTACTGACATTTTTACTAATATTATTCCTAATGATGAGTATGTTCCTTTAATGTTAGATAAGCTTAACCCATGTGCGTTAAAAGAAGATTCATTTACTCAAGCATCAAGAGATAAACTTGGATCTGATTTAGAACCATATGATGAATCAGATTGGTTTATTGATTTTAGAGTGCACCCAGTTACAGTTGGTACTGATCGTAAACAATTTGTTAATATGATGACATCCGCCAATAAGTTTGGCATATATCCAGTTAATTTAGGTAATAATGTTGACTGGGAAGGAACCGATATGGTTGGTCCTGGCGGAGGTCATAAAGTAAATTTATTAAGGGAATATATTAAAGATTTACCAGACCATGATGTAGTTTTATTTACAGATGCATATGACGTTTTATACAATGATGATTTAGAAACAATCACTAGACGTTACGTTGGGTATAATAAAAAGATAGTATTTTCTGCTGAAGCACAATGTTGGCCAGATGAATCAATTGCTGAAGAATTTAAAGCTATAGTTCGAACTGAAGAGCAAACAAATAAGTACGAATATTTAAATAGTGGAACTTTTATTGGTCAAGTAAAAGAATTAAAGGCAATGCTTGCCGATACGGTTGATAACGACGGAGATGACCAGTTATATTACCAAAGGTTATTTTTATCTAATAAGTATGATGCTATATTAGATTATGAGGGATATATTTTTCAGTGTCATGAACCAGAAACTCAAATTATGCACAATGGACAATATTATAATCCTATTACTAACTGCTGTCCAGCAATTTATCATGGCAATGGCGGCGATTTTGCTAAGACAAAATTAAATGAATTGACATTTAAAAGTCCTATGATTTACTTGCCAGTTTACAAGAATATTGATGTTATAAGCCAAGATATGTTTGTAGTTGATTTTATGACACAGGCACATTGTGAGTATTTAATAGAAGAAGCTGATAAACATGGCGGTTGGGGTAGTTTGTCATATGATAAATTCCCAGCACAAGAAATACGAATGAAAGAACTTGGCTTGTGGGATGAGTTAGAAGCACATTGGAAAAAACACTTATACCCAGCGATTGAACAATTCTGGAAACCAATGGAAATGTATGGATTACGTGATGCATTTGTAATGCGTTATGCAACGGATACGCAAACAAAATTAAATATGCATACAGATGCTAGTCTTGTTACTGGTTCGGTTAAGTTAAATGAAGATTATGAAGGTGCTGAATTAATCTTCCCTAGACAAAACATTAAAAATACTGACATTCCGGTTGGTAAAGCAATAATGTTTCCAGGTCAGGTTACTCACGGCCACGCATGCACTGAATTAACTAAGGGTGTTAAATATAGTTTAACTATGTGGTCTAGTCGATATCCTGGAGATATTTTGTAAACTTGGATTAAATTTGTTATAAATAGTATAAATACTATTATAATAGAGGTATTAAAATGGCAAAACCAAATAGCAGACAGACGCTTATAGACTATTGTTTAAGGTCTTTAGGCGCACCTGTCATTGAAATAAATATCGATGAAGATCAGATTGATGATAGAATAGACGAAGGTCTACAATTCTACCAACACTATCATGCTGATGCCATTGAAAAAGTATTTCTAAAACATCAGATTACTCAGACAGATATTGATAATAAGTATATTCCTATTCCTGAATTAGTCACCGATGTTATTAGATTAATGCCTATCAGAGATCCATCATCGTCTAGCGGTATGTTTGATATTAAATACCAAATGCACCTGAATGACATGTTTGCTCTTGGATATATGGGTTCATTATTAGAATACTCAATGGCCAGAGAATATCTTTCTACGTTAGACATGTTAATCGATTCTAAAAATAAGTTTACTAACTTTGATAGACACATGGATCAACTTAGAATAGATATGAATTGGGGTGACGAAGTAGTAGTTGGTGATTATGTTGTCGTTGAAGCATATAGAATTATTGACCCAGATACATTTACTGACGTTTATAACGATTACTACTTAAAGAAATATTGTACAGCATTGTTGAAAAAGCAATGGGGCGCAAACCTAATTAAATTTGAAGGCATGGTAATGCCTGGCGGTGTTACGTTTAATGGTCGTCAACTATTTGATGACGCAAACGAAGAACTACAAAAATTAGAAGAAGAAGTCAGATTAAACTGGGAACAACCAGTTGACTTTTACGTGGGGTAATTAAATGCCTAGAAATGTATATTTTAGCCAGGCTGTCAGATCAGAGCAGAATCTTTACGAAGATTTGGTTATAGAATCACTTAAAATATTCGGTCAAGACGTATATTATATACCTCGTACGCTTGTTAACCGTGATGATATTTTAGGCGAAGATCCTGCTGGATCATTCGATGATGCTTATCTAATGGAAGCATATATTGAAAATGTTGATGGCTTCGAAGGTGCCGGAGACTTATACCAGAAATTTGGTATTGAAGTTCGGGACGAGGCTAGTTTTGTCATTTCTCGTAGAGTATGGAATAGTAATATAGGCTCTTTTGAATCATTAGATAAGCCAAGAGAAGGTGATCTGTTATTCTTGCCTATGACCAACTCATTCTTTGAGATTACTTTTGTAGAAGATGATAAGCCATTTTATCAATTATCAAACTTACCAGTCTACAAACTTACATGTTCGTTGTTTGAATATAATGATGAGCTATTTGATACTGGTGTCGGTGAAATTGACCGTAAGCTTGGCGATGAAGCTTATCAACTAGTTATAGACTATAGCACTACAAATAATAATCATTTCGCTGAAGGTGAAGTAGTTACACAAACTTTGCAAACCGCTGCAGAAGCGCCTGATGGAAGTACTGTTATTACTATATCTGGTACAGTACAAACTATAGAAAAAACATCAGACACGGCTGGTAAATTATCATTATCTAATATTGGTGTCACCGGTACAGATGAATACAAAGACTTTATTATATCTGGTGTAAAAACTTTAGTTGGTTCTGAAACTAATAATACTGCACCGATTACAAAGATATATGGTCTTGATGACGGCGCAGATAACTTTATGCCTGAAGATTCTAGTGCCCAAAACGTTGCTTTTGAAATAGATGCCGATAACTTTATCGACTTTACAGAATCCAACCCATTTGGAGATCCATTCTAATGTTCGGTACTCATTTTTATCACGCAACAATGCGTAAATCAGTTGCTGTCTTTGGTACACTTTTTAATAATATTAGTGTAGTCAGAAAGGCAAGTGCTAATTCAACATCAAGTCAAGTTAAGGTTCCTCTTGCATATGGACCTAAACAAAAGTTTTTAGCTAGACTGGATCAAGAGACCGGTTTTGATCAACCTATTTCCCTTAAGCTTCCACGTATGGCTTTTGAAATTACATCGCTAGCGCTAGATACTACACAGAAATTAAATAAGCTAAATAGAATTGTAGAATCGCATGGTAGTGATGCTACTAAGAAGAAAACTATTAAGCATTATACTTCATATGATATTGGTATGTCGTTGTATATTATGGCTAAAAACCAAGATGATGGTTTACAGATTATGGAACAAATACTTCCATACTTCCAGCCAGATTATACGGTTTCAATTAAACCAGTTGATGGTTTTGATTTTAAACAAGACGTGCCTATTATTTTAGAAGGTGTAAATATACAAGATGAATATGAAGGTGATCTTGCTACTAGGCGAGTTCTCATATATCAACTTGACTTTACCATGAAAATGAAGTTCTATGGCCCAACCGCAGACCAAGGACTTATCAGGGAAATCAATATTGATTTTGAAAAGTTTGGAACTCAGAATGATTCCAATAGACTTGAGGAAATGGATTTTACAGTCGGTAACACTGATACTGATAGCAGCTACACAGTTACAGTAACGATTGATAATGATCCAGATATAGGTTAATATGGATAAATTAGATAAAATGAGGAATAGCCTCGAAAAGAATCTGCCTGCAAAAAGTGTTAATCTTGAAACAAAAGATAAGACTGATATAAGGGACGATTATGAATTTTCTCGAGACACCTATCGTGATTTGATTAGGACTGGAACCCTTTCACTTGACTCATTGGCTGAATTAGCTCGTGAGTCAGAACACCCACGCGCATTCGAAGTTTTATCTAGGTCTATTAAAGATATTGCTGATACTACAGAAAAATTAATGGCGCTTCAGAAGTCTAAGAAAGAATTAGACAAAGAAGACAATGAAAAAGAAGAAGCAAAGCAAATCACTAATAACAATGTATTTGTTGGTTCTACTACAGAACTACAAAGAATGTTACAGCAAGACAAAGAGAAGCTAATCGATGCAAAGGATCAAGAATAGCGAATTTGGTTATCTAGGCAATCCGCAAGTTAAGCGCGATGGTGTAGAAACACAATTCACTAAAGAAGAAGTACTCGAATATGCTAAGTGTATGCAGAATCCGTCGTACTTTGCTAGAACTTATTTAAAAGTTATCTCGCTTGATGCTGGATTAGTGCCATTTAATCTGTATGAATATCAAGAAAAAATGTTTAATCATTTTAATGAAAACAGATTTTCAGTTGTTCTTGCATGTCGTCAGTCTGGTAAATCAATATCGTCTGTTGCGTATCTATTGTGGTATGCATGTTTTCATCCAGAAAAAACAATTGCGGTACTAGCTAACAAAGGTGCAACAGCACGTGAAATGTTAGCACGTATTACTTTGATGTTAGAAAACCTACCATTCTTTTTACAGCCAGGTTGTAAGGCATTAAACAAAGGTTCTATAGAATTTAGTAATAATTCAAAGATTGTGGCGGCAGCAACGTCTGGTTCTTCTATTCGTGGTCTATCCATTAACTTACTATTCCTTGATGAATTTGCATTCATTGAAAACGATGCAACATTTTATACATCGACATATCCTGTAGTTTCTTCTGGTAAAGATACAAAGATTATTATTACGTCTACAGCTAATGGCATCGGTAACGTATATCATAAAATATGGGAAGGAGCTACACAAGGAACTAATGAATTTAAGCCATTCCGAGTTGACTGGTGGGATGTCCCTGGTCGTGATGAAGAGTGGAAAAGACAAACAATTGCTAACACTTCACAAATACAGTTTAACCAAGAATTTGGTAATGAATTCCATGGCCGTGGTAATACGCTAATTGATGCTAATCATTTATTAGATCAAAAAGCTGTTGACCCAGTATTGCATAAAGAAAATATAAATCTTTATAAAGAACCTACAAAAGGCCATGAGTATATAATGTGTGTTGATGTGGCTAAAGGACGTGGCCAAGACTATTCTACGTTTAACATTATAGACGTTTCTAGTCAACCATTTGAGCAGGTTGCGACATTTAGGGATAATACGCTGTCACCTATGCTATTTCCTGACATTATATATAAGTATGCCAAAACATATAATGATGCATATGTAGTTATCGAAAGTAATGACCAAGGTGCAGTTGTTTGTAATGGCTTATATTATGATTTAGAATATGAAAACATTTTTGTTGAATCTTCTATAAAAAGTAATGCTATTGGTGTTACTATGACAAGAAGAGTGAAACGTATAGGTTGTTCTACTATAAAGGATTTAATAGAACAAAGAAAACTAAGAGTTTATGATGCTGAAACAATCTTAGAAATGTCAACTTTTGTGGCAAAAGGTACTTCATACCAAGCTTCGCCGCCTAATCATGACGATTTAATGATGAATTTAGTATTATTTGGCTGGTTTACTTCTACGGATGTTTTCGAGAATATAACTGATATTTCTGTAAAGAATTTGTTATATAAGGAAAGATTAGCATCTATACAAGATGACATGATTCCATTTGGTTTCATTGACAATGGTATTTCGGAAGATGATGACCAGCGAAGTGATGATATGCCAGAAGATGGCAATGTTTGGTTTGAAACCGAATGGAGAAGGTAAGTTTCGCTAGGATATGTTTATTTATAAATATAACCAGTGAAGATAAACGTATTATGAAACTTATTAAATAACTCAATTTGCGAGGATAAAGCGATGGCATTTCAAGTATCACCAGGCGTTCAAGTCAAGGAAATTGACGCGACGACCGTTGTACCTGCTGTATCCGCCAGTATCGGTGGTTTCGCAGGGGCTTTCAATTGGGGTCCGGTTGAGGAAGTAAGACTCGTATCGTCTGAGGACAATATGGCGTCAATCTTCTCCACACCAGATAACAATACGGCCAAATACTTTTTAACTGCGGCATCTTTTTTGAAGTATGGTAACGCATTAAAAATAGTCAGGGTAGTTGATTCCACAGCCAATAACGCATCGGCTGCAGGCGACACTAGCCTTTTAGTAAAAAACGAATCCTCCTATGATTCTGGTACATTTACAATTTCTGCACAAGGTGCATGGATTGCTAAATACCCAGGTGTCTTAGGTAATAGTCTTAAAGTTGAAGTATGTTCAAGAGCTGCTGATTTCAGTGGTTGGGCACAAGCTGGTCAATTCGATGCAGCTCCAGGTACTTCAGACTATGCAACTGGTTTAGGCAAGACAGGTATTGCTGACGAACTTCATGTTGCAGTAATTGATGAAGATGGTGCTATTTCAGGTACTCCAGGAACTGTTCTAGAAACTTTCGGTTTCTTGTCTCAGCTTTCTGATGCTAAAGATAGTTCAGGTTCTTCTATCTACTATCCAACCGTGATTAACAAACAATCCGAATATATTTGGTTTGGTGCTCATCACGCTGATCTTACAGATGCAGGTGAAGCTGCTTCTGCACAAACTGCTGGTCAAGCGCTAGCCAATCATTCAGCTGTTCAAGCTAGTTCCTTGTCTGCTGGTGTTGATGGTAATGCTCCAACCGCAGGTAATATCGCTACAGGTTTTGATCTTCTTGAAGATGCTGAAACTGTAGATGTTAACTTAATATTTGCATATCCAGATGCTGATGGCGCAAATGCTATTGGTGCTGATCTGATTAGCATTGCTGAAGCTAGAAAAGATTGCATGGCATTTATCTCGCCACCAATCGAAGATTCTGTTAACTCTGCTACTCCAGATACTGATGTTAAAGCGTATGCAGATTCTTTAGCTTCAACTTCATATGCTTCACTTGATTCAGGTGCGGTATATGTTTATGATAAATACAATGATGTTTATCGTTGGATCGGTTCTGCTGGTTTAGTTGCTGGCCTTTGTGCCAACGCTGATAATGTTGCTGATGCTTGGTTCTCACCTGCTGGTGTTAACAGAGGTCAACTACTAGGTGTTACAAAGCTTGCTTATAACCCAACTAAAGCACAAAGAGATGCTTTGTACAAGGCTCGCGTGAATCCTTTGGTTTCATTCCCAGGTCAAGGTACTATGCTCTTTGGCGATAAGACTTTATTGTCTAGACCATCTGCATTCGATAGAATCAATGTAAGAAGATTGTTTATCGTATTGGAAAAAACAATTAGTAATGCTGCGAAAGCACAACTGTTTGAATTCAATGACGAATTTACAAGAGCTCAGTTTAGAAACTTGATTGAGCCGTTTTTACGCGATGTAAAAGGTAGACGTGGTGTGACAGACTTCCTAGTTGTTTGTGACGAATCTAATAATACGGGTCAAGTTGTTGACGCTAACAGATTTGTTGCTGATATTTTTGTGAAGCCTTCTAAGTCAATTAACTTTATTACATTAAACTTCATTGCAACAAGAACTGGGGTTGACTTCTCAGAAGTCGCCGGCGGTTAATAGGAGGAAATAATGGCAATTTTAGGCGTAGACGATTTTAAATCCAAATTAGTTGGAGGTGGCGCTAGGTCAAACATGTTTAAGGTTACCTGTAACTTTCCAAGTTACGCTCAAGGTGATGTTGAACTAACTTCTTTCCTATGTAAGGCTGCTCAGTTACCTGCATCGATAATCGCTCCTGTGGAAGTTAACTTCCGCGGCAGAAAGTTACAAATGGCTGGTGACAGAACATTTGAACCTTGGACTGTTACGATTATCAACGATGTAGATTTCTCAGTTAGAAATGCATTTGAAAGATGGAGTAACGGTATCAATCAACATGTTGATGGTACTGGTTTGGCTAACCCAACAACTTATATGGCTGATATGATTGTTGAACAGTTAGATAAGTCAGGCAACACTGTAAAGAAATATGATATTAAAGGGACCTTCCCAACTAATATCTCTGCAATTGATTTGAGTTACGACAACGAAAATACAATTGAAGAATTTACTGTTGAACTGCAAGTCCAGTATTGGACATCAGATACTACTAGCTAAAAACTAGTATAAATAGTATTAGACGGAGGGGATTAGTCCCCTCCTTATAATATAGAGGTTAAAAAACTATGGCAGAAATATTCGGTTTCGAAATCAAAAGAAAAGGCGGTGAAGAACCAATCAGGCCATCATTTGTTCCAAATACAGATGAAGATGGCTCTGGTGTTATTCAGGCCGGAGGTCATTTTGGCGCCTATGTTGATTTGGATGGTGATAAAGCAAAATCAGAAGTTGATTTGATACTAAAATATCGTGATGTGGCAACTCAGCCAGAGTGTGACGCTGCTGTAGAAGATATTATTAATGAAGCTATTGTTGGTGATCATGATGATACACCAGTTAGATTAGTGTTAGATGAAGTTGAGGCTTCTGATAAGATTAAAGAAGTAATATCCCAAGAGTTTAACCATATTCTTGGATTACTCAACTTTAACTCATATGCGCATGACATTTTTAGAAGATGGTATGTTGATGGCAGATTGCCGTATCACATTATTATTGATACAGATAAGCCAAAAGGCGGTATTAAAGAATTACGTTATATCGATCCCACTAAACTAAGAAAAGTAAAAGAGATCGAAGAAAAAGAAGACCCTAAAACTGGGGCAAAGCTTATTACTAAACAAGAAGAATATTTCTTGTTCCAAGATAACGCATTAAATGGTGCTAGTAAGGGTTTAAAAATTCACCCTGATTCTATTGTATATTGTACCTCAGGCGTTTTAGATCCAAGTAGAAAACGGATTTTAAGCTACTTACAAAAGGCAATGAAGCCTGTAAACCAGTTAAGAATGATGGAAGATTCCTTGGTTATCTACAGAATTAGTAGAGCACCAGAACGTAGAATTTTCTACATCGACGTTGGTAACTTACCTAAAGGTAAGGCTGAAGAATACTTAAAGAACATTATGGGCCAATATAGAAATAAGTTGGTTTATGATGCACAAACTGGTAATATTAAAGACGATAAAAAGCACATGTCAATGCTTGAAGATTTCTTCTTGCCAAGACGTGAAGGTGGTAGGGGTACAGAAATTGCTACACTACCTGGCGGTGAAAACCTTGGCCAAATAGATGACATTATCTATTTCCAAAAGAAATTATACAAGAGTTTAAATGTACCTGTTAATAGATTAGACCAAGAATCTCAGTTTAGTCTTGGTAGAAGCACAGAAATATCAAGAGATGAAGTTAAGTTTAAGAAGTTTATTGACAGATTAAGAAAACGTTTCAGTGATCTGTTCATGCAACTATTAAGAACTCAGTTAATTCTAAAAGGTATTATCGTATCGTCTGACTGGAATCAATGGAAGAATTCTATTACATTTGATTTCATTGAAGATAACTATTTTGCTGAATTAAAAGAAGCTGAGATCTGGAGAGAACGTTTCGAAATGCTTGCTTCTCTTGATGAATATGTGGGTAAATATATATCTAATGAATGGGTAAGAAAGAAAGTATTACGTTTTAATGATGAAGATATTAAAGAAATTCAAGCACAAATTGATGCTGAAGATAAAAGTGGCGAAAATGAACCTATGGACGCAGATGACCCACGTTGGGGTTAACTTTTTTTCAGTTAAAGAATAAAAACGTATAAATATATAACGAGAGGGAATATTATGTCAATAGAAAGTTTAATTAGTGATTTGAAAGCCGGCGATAATGTAAGTGCAGGTAAGCACTTTAATAGCGTTATGGCTGATAAATTATCTGCTGCTCTTGATGCAAAGAAGATTGAAGTTGCTTCAAATTTGCAGAATAGACAGTCAGCAACTGACGAACAGGAAACAGAATAGCCATGTTATCTTTTGTAGAACTTAAAGAAAAAACTGCTAGACTTGCTTCAGGTGAAAAACAAGTTAAGTCGTATAAAGGTGGTAAAAGAAAGAACCTTGATATTCAAATTGTGAAAAAAGGTAAAGCCTTTGCAGTTTATATCAATGGTGATAAGCTTGATGATAATTTTAAGAATGCAAAAGATGCTGAAAAGTCTGCTAATGACTTTATCAAGTTAATGGGCGAGGAACTAGAAGTATGAAGCTAATTGCAGAGTATATCGACACTGACTTAGAGGTCATTGAAGAAAAGGTTGGTGGTAAAAAATCACTCGCCATCGAAGGTGTTTTCATGCAGGCTGACCAGAAGAATAGAAATGGTCGCATCTATGAGAAAGAAGTGCTAGAAAATGCCGTTAATAAATATATTAAAGAACAAGTTATGACTGGTAGAGCGGTCGGGGAACTGAATCACCCTGACGGACCGACTATCAATCTAGATAAAGTTTCACATAAAATTACTGAACTCCGTTGGGACGGAAGTAATGTTATAGGAAAAGCATCAATTCTTAAAACCCCTATGGGTCAGATCGTTGAAGGTCTACTTGAAGGTGGCGTTAAGCTTGGTGTATCAAGTCGTGGTATGGGAAGCCTTGTACAACGTAATGGTGTTCAACATGTTGGTAACGATTTTATGTTATCTACAGTTGACATTGTTCAAGATCCATCTGCTCCAGAAGCCTTTGTAAATGGGATTATGGAAGGAGTTGATTGGGTTTGGAATAATGGTATCCTGGTTGCACAAGATATTGAATCAATTGAGACTGAGATAAAAGAAGCAAAAGGTATGCCAACCTCACAGGTTGAGATGCGTGCTTTTAAGAATTTCCTCTCTAAATTAAACTCTAAACTATAGGAGAATGTTATGTCAATCGACGATTTAAATTTAGAAACCCAAGAGGCAGTCGAAGATATAGCTACTGAAGAGCCGATTCAAGAGGAAACTGACGAGCTCGTTGAAAATGAGAATTTAGACGAGGAATCAGAAGATCTTGAAGAAGGTAAGGTTAAGGAAGAAGAAGGTGAAGAAGAAGACGAAGATGACGACGATGATGAAGAAGAAGTCGCTGAGTCTGCACCTGAAACTCCTAAGACTAAGGCTGGTGTTATCCAGGCTGCAGTAGAAATGTTGAAGAAAGCCCGTAAAGAAGATGCACAAAAACTTTTTGCAAAAATGGTTGCTGTGGATGAAAAAGCTGTTGAAGAAGAAGCTTCTGATAAAGAAGAAGGTTATTCTAAGAAAGCTAAGGCTAAAGTCGAATCAGTTGACTTTGAAGAAGATTTAGATGCACTAATTCAAGAAGAAGCTACCCTATCTGACGAGTTCAGAGGAAAGGCTGGTTCTATCTTTGAAGCAGTACTAACGTCTAAGCTTGCTCAAGAAGTTGACAGATTAGAAGCCGAATATGTGCAGAATCTTGAAGAAGAAGTTTCCGAAATTCAAACTTCTCTTGTTGAAAAAGTTGATTCCTACATGAATTATGTAGTTGAAACTTGGATGCAAGAAAACGAAGTTGCAGTTGTTGACGGTCTAAGAACCGAAATTGCAGAAGAATTTATGGCTTCTTTGCAGAAGGTGTTCACTGAGCACTATATTGAAGTTCCTGAAGGTAAGGTTGACCTAGTAGATGAACTATCTAGCCAGGTTGCTGAACTTGAAGAAAGCCTTAACAAATCAACTGAGGACAACATCAAATTACATACTTCTGTTCAAGATTTTGAAAGAGCAGAAATCGTAAGAGAACATGCCTCAGGCCTTGCTGAGACTGAAGCTGAAAAACTTGCTTCTTTGGTTGAAGATATTGATTTTGACGACAAAGAAACTTTCGACATGAAGGTTAAAACTGTTAAAGAATCTTACTTCAAGCAAGAAGTTACTGAATCAGTAGATGAAGTTGATAGCCTAATTGGTCACGACACTCAAACAGTTGATATGTCTGACGCCATGAGCCGTTACACTCAAGCAATAACAAAATTTAACAAGTAATTAATTATCTGAACATATAGAGGAAACTAAAATGTTTAACGCAGATCAAAACCTAATGGAAAAATGGGGCCCAGTCCTAGACCACGAAAGTGCTCCACAAATCCAAGACAAGTACAGAAAAGCTGTTACAGCTCGTCTGTTGGAAAACCAAGAAGTTGCTTTGAGACAAGAAGCTGCAGAAAAGAGTGGAAACTTCTTCACTGAAACTGCTGCTAACGCTACTTCCGATACTAACATCAAAAACTTTGATCCAGTATTGATTAGTCTTGTTCGTCGTGCAATGCCTAACCTAATCGCATATGATATTGCTGGTGTTCAACCAATGAATGGTCCTACTGGTCTTATCTTTGCTATGAAAGCAAAATACAGCACCCAGGGCGGTACTGAAGCACTATTCAACGAAGCTGACACTGATTTCTCTGGTGCTGGTACTCACGGCGGTGGTTCTTCTTCCTTAGTTGGTGACGTTCTTTCTGGCGAAACTTCTGCTGACGCTAACTCTGACGGTGTTGAAGACGAGTTCGGTATCGGCGGTGGTATGACTACTGCAGCTTCTGAAGGTTTAGGTACTTCTGGCGGTGGTTCTTTCGGTGAAATGGCATTCTCTATCGAGAAGTCTACCGTTACTGCTAAGTCACGTGCTCTTAAAGCAGAATACACCATGGAATTGGCTCAAGACCTTAAAGCTGTTCACGGTTTGGACGCTGAAGGTGAACTTGCTAATATCCTTTCTGCTGAAATCTTGGCTGAAATCAACCGTGAAGTTATTCGTACTATCAACGCTAAAGCTAAGTTAGGCTTTGCTGCTGACGGTATCTTCGACATGGCTGCTAACCAAGATGCTGACGGCCGTTGGATGGTTGAAAGATTCAAGTCTTTGATCATGCAGATCGAAAAAGAAGCTAACGCTGTTGCTAAGGAAACTCGCCGCGGTAAAGGTAACTTCATCATCTGTTCTTCTGACGTTGCTTCTGCAATCTCTGCTGCTGGCATGTTGGATTACACTCCTGCTCTTGCTGCTAACTTGAACGTTGACGATACTGGTAATACTTTTGCTGGTGTTCTTAACGGTCGTACCAAAGTATATGTTGATCCATATGCTGCTAGAGATTATGTAACTGTTGGTTACAGAGGTTCAAACCCATATGATGCTGGTTTGTTCTACTGCCCATACGTTCCATTATCAATGGTTAAAGCAGTTGGTGAGGAAGACTTCCAGCCACGTATCGGGTTCAAGACTCGTTACGGCATGGTTGCTAACCCTTACGTTGCAGCTGATGGTGTTGGTACTAACCGTGCTAACCCATACTTCAGAATCATGGCTATCAATAACCTATAATCGGTATTGATACGATTCGTATTAGGGGAGCTTCGGGTCCCCTAGGGGGGAGCTTCGGCTCCCCTTTTTTCTTGTATAAATAAGATTATATGAGGTATAAATACTATTATGACTACTACAAATAAAAATTTCTTATCCCCTGTAGGATTTCAGTTTGCAATTGACAGACAGAAATACGCTAACATTGAGTACTTTTGTACTGGTGTTACCCTACCATCTGTAACGCTATCTGAGGCACCATTGCCTTACAGAGGTGTTAATCACTCTATGGCCGGTGACCGTTTAGAATTTTCTGATCTAACAATTACTTTTAATGTAACTGAAGATATGGAAAACTATGTTGAAACATTTAATTGGATGCATAACTGCATTAATTCAAATGAAGACTTTGCAGAAGATGCTGAAATGCTCATCTTAAATAGCCATAACAATGTTTCGAAACGAATCAAATTTAAAGGTGTATTTCCTACATCAGTTGATAGTTTAGATTTTAACACACAAAATCCTACTGTTGAATACCTACAAGCTACTGTGACATTTGCTTATACCAACTTTGAAATTGTATAAAACTGTTTACTTTTGAGCAGTTTTATTTTATAATATAAATATTATTGTAATTAGCGAAGGAATATTATGAATAACTTAGAAAATATTATTGAAATGTGGAAGAAGGATTCAGTGATTGATGAAATGGACCTTGGTAATGCTTCCCGTGAATCAGCAAGATTGCATAGTAAATACCTAGAATTGTATTCTGTGCACAAACTCAAACTCAAGAAACAAGAACTTGACTTCAAAGTACTGCTTAAAGATAAGTGGTCTCACTATAACGGTAAACTAAGTAAAGAAGAACTAGATGAAAAAGGATGGGATTATGATCCCATGAATGGTCTTACCGTTTTAAAAAGCGATATGGATAAATGGTATGATGCTGATCCATTATTGCAAGCAGCTCAATTAAAAATCGAATATACAAAAGAAATTGTCGACACACTTAAAGAAATTATGGACAATGTGAAATGGCGCCATCAGTCAATTAAGAATGCAATCGAATGGCACAAATTCACTAGTGGGGTATAATATTGAAATCAACCCTTAAGTACATAGATAATAAATCTTGGAATTCTCTTGAACAATTAAAAGAATGGTTAGAAAATAACACCAAAGAGAAAATAAAACATTATGATGGCATGTCTTTGAGAAGTAATAAATACATTTATACACTTGCTTTTGGAAAGGTCAAATGGAAAAGCTTAAAATAACAAAAAAGAATGAAGTATTTTTACATATAGAAACAGAACCTAGCATTGAGATGGAATTATCAGAGCATTTCTGCTTCTATGTCCCTGGTTACAAATTTATGCCAAGCTACAAGAACCGTATGTGGGATGGTAAAATACGTTTATTCGATACACGTAAGAAAACATTATATGGTGGTTTGTTTAAGTACTTACATGAATTTGCTGACGTCAGAGATTATGAGATTGAACTTGCTAGTTCTCATTTTGGCCTTCCTGGTAGTATTCAAAAAGTTGACACGTCATACATTCTTGATGGTTTAAAACTAACCGCTGCAGGTAAAAGTATTGAACCAAGAGATTATCAGCTGGAGGCACTCGAACATGCATTATCAAATAAAAAATCATTACTTTTATCACCTACTGCATCAGGTAAATCCCTTATTATTTACATGGCTATCAGAGCTTTTCTTGATTCTAGTGATAGTAATGTCCTATTAATAGTTCCTACTACTTCACTAGTTGAACAAATGTATTCCGATTTCTCAGATTATTCACAATACGATGATTGGAATGCTGAAGAAAACTGTCACAAAATTTATTCAGGTAAAGAAAAATATAACTTAACACAACGAGTTATTATTACCACATGGCAATCAATCTATAAAATGCAAACACCATGGTTTAAAGATTATGGCATGGTTATTGGTGATGAGGCTCACAACTTTAAAGCTAAGTCATTAACTGCAATACTAGAAAAGTGTGTTAATGCTGAATATAGAATGGGTACTACTGGTACACTTGACGGAACACAAACCCATCAGTTAGTATTAGAAGGACTGTTTGGTCCAGTCCACAGAGTGACAACTACAAAACAGCTTATCGATAATAAAGCATTGTCTGATTTGCAAATTGATGTGTTATTGTTAAAGTACCGTGATGAAATATGCCGTGAAGTCGTAAAGAAAAACTATCAAGACGAAATGGATTTTATAGTAAAGTATGAACCAAGGAATAAGTTTATTTCTAATTTAGCATTAGATTTAGAAGGTAATACGCTTGTACTATTTCAATACGTAGATAAACATGGCAAACCATTGCATAATATGTTATCTGAGAAAATAGCTGAGATGCCAAGACAACTAAGAAAACTGTTTTATGTTTCTGGTGAGACTGATGTAGATACTCGTGAAAAGATACGTGAGATAACTGAGAAAGAAACGGGTGCAATAATTGTTGCTTCTATGGGCACCTTTTCTACAGGCATAAATATTAGAAACCTACATAATATTATATTTGCTAGCCCAAGTAAATCACAAATACGGGTTTTACAAAGTATAGGTCGTGGTTTAAGAAAATCAGATGATGGTAGAGCCACAAAGGTTTTTGATATAGCTGATGATTTACATTGGAAGGCTAAAAAGAATTACACATTACAACATGCGGCTGAACGCATAAAGATTTACGCAAAAGAAAAGTTCACATTTAAGGTATTTGATGTTAAAATATGAAGATATTAATATGCGGTTTACCAGGCTCTGGGAAGACAACTTTTGCGAAGGAGTTGGCTTACCATTTTAAGGTGCCACACCACAATGGTGGTGCGTATAGGGATCTTTACCATGACTGGGATTTTAGTCACTGGGGAAGAATAAATCAATCAATCAGAATGAGTCGGCAGTGGGGCATTTTAGATTTTATTTGTCCAACACAGACTACAAGATCATTAGTTGATGCATCGTTTATTATTTGGATGGATACAATTAATGGCAGCGATTATCCGGATACAAATAAAGTATGGGAGGAAGTTGACGGATACAATTTAAGACTTACTAAGTTTGTAAATGTAGATGAGTTAAAAGATACGTTACAAGATTATGAGCCAACAATTAGCGGCTTAGTCAACTTTTTATATGATGTCGTAGAGGTGTATAAATACTAATATGGAACAACAAGTAAGACAATTTAAACTTTTAAACGGCGATGACGTAATTGCATACCTTGTCAAAAATAACGAGGATAATTACATTATCGAAAACCCCTTATTACTTGTACCTAACTCTACAGGTAATTATCATTTTATGAAATGGTTTCCGTTATCTCCGCAAAAAGCATTTAAGCTTTACAAAACAAGAGTAATGCAGCACGTGCCCGTGCTAGATAACATAACAGAAGCATATATAAAATATCTAATGTCATTAATCACTGATGGTGATGACGGACTTCCGAAGGTACAAACCTATAAGGAGTTATTAGAAGAGTTAATTCTACAACAACAGGATGGTCAATACTATGATGAATACGATGAAGGTGAAGAATATTATGTTGTACAAGAAAATGATGAAGATCCAACATATCATTAATATATGGTATACCTCCACCCCGCCGGGACAGCAATAATATTATAACACACTTTTCGGGATTTGTACATACTTTAGCGAAAATAAACTAAAAAAAATGTATAAAAAAAGTATGTACAAATACCTCAAAACTTGTTATAATATATCTAATTATGGAGGAAAGTAATGTCAACAAAAGCTAAACAAAAACCACACTATGTAGACAATAAGCTATTTTCACTTTCAGTTGTAGAATACGTTGAGACCTGCAATAAAGCAAAAGAAGCAGAGCAAGAAGTGCCTAAAGTCACAGACTATATTGCAAGCTGTTTTATGAAAATTGCTGAAGGCCTGTCTCACAGACCGAACTTCGTTCGGTACACCTATCGTGAAGAAATGGTTATGGATGGTGTAGAAAACTGTCTACGTGCAATAGGTAACTATAATATTGAAACTGCCACACGAACCGGTAGACCAAACGCATTTTCATATTTTACTCAGATATGTTTCTTTGCATTCATTCGTAGGATTACTAAAGAAAAGAAACAGCAGGAAATTAAATTCAGATTCATTGAAAAAATGGGTGTTGATGACTTTATTCAGATGGGTATGGATAACGAAGGTGCTGAAGAAACTGCAGCCTATGTAGATACACTACGTGAACGAATCGCTCAAGTTAGACACCGTGACGAAGCTGTTAAAGTATTCGCTAAAGAAGAAAAAGCTAAGAAAGAAAAACTTGAACTATTTATGGTATAACATATTATGAAAATCGCAATTTTAAACGATACACATTGTGGTGTTCGAAATAGTAGTGATATATTCTTAAAGTATCAAGAAAGGTTTTATACTGAAGTATTTTTTCCTTACTTGAAAGAACATAACATTAAGAATATATTGCATCTAGGTGACTATTATGAACATCGTAAGTTTGTAAACTTTAAAGCACTAAATCAAAATCGTAAGCATTTCCTTGAACCTATGCGTGACAATGGTATTACTATGGATATTATTCCAGGTAATCACGACGTATACTACAAAAATACTAACGAGTTGTGCAGTCTTAAAGAACTATTAGGTTACTTTACAGAGCATGTTAATATTCACATGGATCCAACTGTTATTGACTATGATGGTCTTGGCGTTGCTGTAGTGCCATGGATTAACAATGCTAATTATCAGGAATATATCGATTTCGCAATGAATTGTAATGCTCCGATACTTGGTGCTCACTTGGAACTTAAAGGTTTTGATATGATGGCAGGCGTGTCTAATCCACACGGTATGAATGCTGATATATTCTCACGATTTGAAACAGTATTGTCTGGCCATTTCCATACAAAATCAAGTAGGGATAACATTCACTATTTAGGTTCTCAGATGGAATTTACATGGGCTGACGTAGATGATCCTAAGTTTTTTCATGTACTAGATACTGAAACTCGTGAAATTACACCGGTACGTAATCCAATTACTATGTTCAAGAAAGTGGTTTATGATGATTCTACTACTGATTACAGTAAGATTGATGTATCACAGTTCGAGAAAAAGTTTATCAAACTTATTGTGATAAATAAAAATGACCTTTACATGTTTGATCAATTTGTTGATCGGCTACAAAGCATCGAAACATATGAACTAAAGATTTTAGAATCTTTTGAAGAGTATCTGGGAGAAAGCGTTGAAGACGAGAAAATATCCCTTGAAGATACTACGACCCTTCTAGATTCATACGTTGAAGCTGTGGAAACCGACCTAGATAAAGAACATATTAAGGTTGAATTGAGAAAACTATATACTGAGGCTCAAAATCTAGAGGTAGTATGATATACTTTAAATCATGTAAGTGGCAGAATTTCCTGTCCACTGGTAGCGATCCAATTGAAATCAAACTAGATAAATCACCTACTACTTTAATCGTAGGTCAAAACGGTGCAGGTAAATCTACTTTACTTGATGCTTTATCTTTTGGTTTATTTGGCAAACCCCATCGCGATATTGGTAAAAATCAATTAATCAACTCAATTAATCAAAAGAAAGCTTTGGTTGAAGTTGAGTTTAAAATTGGTAATTCAGACTTTAAAATAATTCGTGGCATTAAGCCTAACAAGTTTGAAATCTGGCAAAATGGTAATCAAATTAATCAGGCATCTAATGCACGTGATTTCCAAAAGTTCCTAGAAACTAATATTCTAAAACTAAACCATAAAAGCTTTCATCAGGTTGTTGTATTAGGAAGTAGTTCTTTTATTCCGTTTATGCAATTGCCTGCATGGTCACGTCGTGCTGTAATCGAAGATTTACTTGACATCAATATTTTTAGTAAGATGAATACATTGCTAAAAGAACGTAATGCTAAAATTCGTGAACAGCTGACTGATATTAATCACCACATTGCTATTACGAATACTAAAATCGATTCACAAACTAAATATATTAAAAGTTTAGAATCTTTAAATCAAGAACAAATTGATAAGAAGCATGAATCGATTTCAAGCTATAAAGAGCAAATTGATGAAACCTTTGTAGAATCACAGAAGTTAGGTAAGAATTTAACTACACTAATTTCAGAAGAAGAAAAAGGTCATAAGGTCTTCATGGAACGTATGACAGAAATTAAATCCGTAGAACGTGGATTAAATACTGACATTAAAAACCTAGTAAAAGAAGCTAGATTCTATGAGGATAACGATAGTTGTCCAACTTGTGACCAACCAATTGATGACCATCTGAAAGATAAGAAATTATCTGGCATCAAAACAACTGCTGCTGACGTCCAACAGAACCTGATCTCTCTGGCAAAGGAGGTGGATACAACAGAGAAAGAAGGCCGTGAAATATCAAACACACTAAATAAACTGAGACAACGGCAGCAGAAGATTAACTCTAATAACGACAAGATTTCTGTATTACAAAAAGAAATCGATAAAGTCCAAAAAGAAATTAATCAATTAAGTAGTCAATCTGGTGATACAGGTAAAGCTAAACAAGAGCTTACAAACCTAACAAAAACCAAACAGACTATAACCGAGAAGAAGCTAGAGTATGTAGAAGAACGAACTTATAATGAAGTCATTGGTGAAATGCTAAAAGATACTGGTATCAAAACCAAAGTCATTAAGCAGTATTTACCTGTTATGAATCGTCTTATAAACCAGTATCTACAAATTCTAGACTTCTTTGTCGCTTTCCATTTAGATGAAGGTTTCAATGAAACTATCAGATCCCGTCACAGAGATACATTTAATTATGCTTCTTTTAGTGAAGGTGAAAAACAACGTATAGATTTGTCATTGCTATTTACATGGCGTCAAGTTGCGAAGATGAAAAACTCTGCAGCAACTAACTTGCTGATTCTTGACGAAACATTTGATAGTAGTCTAGATAATGATGGCATTGATAATCTTACTAAGATACTACAGACGCTAGAAGATGGTACTAACGTGTTTATTATTTCACATAAAGGTGATATACTTGAAAATAAATTCCGTAGCAAAATCGAATTCTTTAAATCAAAAAACTTTTCGAAAATTGCATAAAGTTATTTACAAATCAAGCATATCGTGATATAATACATACATTAAATCAAAGATTATGCGCCTGTAGCTCAGTGGATAGAGCAGTAGCCTTCTAAGCTATTGGTCGCAGGTTCGAATCCTGCCAGGCGCGCCAATTCACTGAAATGTGTATTACAATATATAATAAAGGATAAAGTTATTTTATCAAACGCCTGGATAGCTCAGGAGGTAGAGCAGAGGATTGAAAATCCTCGTGTCGGTGGTTCGACTCCGCCTCTAGGCACCAATAAAAGGAAAGACCTATGAAAACAAAACCCAATGATGAATTCATGATGTGGCAACTAAAAGAAGAATTTGACGATGCTATTATCACAGAAAGCGATATTGAATACTATCGTAAAATGAATAATATTGCTTCTTTGACCACAATATTTGTTCAGAAATCTGATGGCAGCATTCGTGATGTTTACTGGCCGCAACGAACGCAATAGGAGAATAAAAATTCGAGGTATATTCCAGAAAGTTATATGAATATAACAAAATAATATAAAAAACGGGTTTACTTTTAGGCCCGTTTTTAGTATAATAGTAGCATGAATTGAGGAGTATTATATGATTAATTATGAGAATTCAATGTTACCGAAGCTTCTTGCAAAAGAAAATATTACTATTAAGCATGGTAATTACAATACAGCTTGGTTTGATGTTAAAGAACGTGTACTCGGTTTGCCTTTATGGAAAGATATGGGCAAAGACGTATATGACCTTTTAATCGGTCATGAAGTCGGTCATGCTATTAATACTCCTTATGAAGGTTGGCATGACAGTCCAGAAAAACTTAAAGGCTGTCCTCGGTCTTATATCAATGTAGTTGAAGATGCTCGCATTGAACGTAAGATCAAAACAAGTTATCCAGGTCTTGTTGGTTCCTTCCAACGTGGATACAAAAAGCTATTCAACCAAGAATTCTTCGGCGATCTATCTAATGTAGAATGGTCAGAAGTAAAGCTTATTGACAAAATCAATCTTAAAGCTAAAATCGGTTCACTTATCGATGTTCCATTTTCTGATGACGAATACGTCTTTATGGATCGTGCTAATAAAACTGAAACATTTGAAGAAGTTGTTCAATTAGTTCGTGACATTCTAGCTTGGACTAAAGAAAATCAGCAACAGCTTATGGAACAGCCTCAGAACGGACAAAACGAATCTGAATCAGAAGCAGATGAATCACAGAGCCATGATGATTTAGATTCTGACGGATTTTCGGAAGAAGCTTGTAACGAAGATGGTGAAGAGTCTTCAAGTGGTCAAGATAAAAACGAAGAAGGTGAATCTGAAGAAGAAAAGCAAGTTGCTAGTCAAAATCCTATTCACGATGATGATGTATCAATAACTGATGCAATGTTCCGTGACAATGAAGCTTCTCTTCTTGAATCAGATGAGTACGATCGTCAGCCTAAGATTGTTCATCGTATGGAAAAAAGCCTTGTCAATAAAGCTGTTATTCCATATCTAGCCTTAAAAGAACAACGCGCTAAGTGTCTAGTTGACGAACCATATTATCAATCAGTTTATAACGAATTTAATTCTGTTGAATTCGGCTTTAAAGAATATATTTCTAAAGTTAAGAAGTCTATTATGTTTGCGGTAAAAGAGTTCGAACAACGTAAAGCTGCTCATCAGTATCAACGTGCTACTACAGCTAAAACTGGTCAAATTGACGTTAATGCACTGTGGTCTTACAAAACTAACGATGATATTTTCTTAAAGTCAACTCGTCTAGCTGATGCAAAATCTCATGGTATGATGATGCTAGTTGATTATTCTGGATCTATGTCTACCTCGATTCAATATGTTATTGATCAGGTAATTCATACAGTTATGTTTTGTAAAGCTGTAAACATTCCATTCGAAGTTTATGGTTTCACTTCAACTAATCATTCTTCGTCTTACAGTGAGGGTTTACCTGAAGGTCATATGGATATGGATGGTCTATCTATGCCATGTATTATTTCATCTGATCTTAAAAAGTCTGAATTCGAAGAAGCGCTAAAGTGGTTATATCAGCGTGTAAAATACGGTCACACTGCACATTGTATTCGTGCTAGATCTGAAGATTGGGGTTCAACTCCTCTGACTCAAGCTTTGATCGTTTCAGAAGAATTGATTCGTCGTTTTAAAGGTAAGCATAAAATCGAAAAGATGAATTTTGTTACATTTACTGATGGCGATGCAAATTATCTTTTTGCTACGGATGATAGTCACAATAAAGGCGTTGCAACAGTTAGTTCTGATATACGACTAAACGTTGCAGGAGTATGGTGTAAAGCTACTAATAATCGTAAGCTACCTCATGCTATATTGTCAGCAATAAAAACTTTGCACAATACAAATACTATCGGTTTCTTTATGGCTAATAACAACCGTGAATGGAAATCACGTTTAGGTTTAATCGCTTCGAAGAAGAACGGTTATTGCTGGGATGAAGATTATGCAGAATATCAAAAAGAATATCGCAAAAACAAGTGTGTTCACACAGAAGATATTTTTGGTTATAATGACTATTACCTAGTTAAGTCTGGCAATGCACTATCTGCACAGTCTGATGATTTTTCAGTAGATGAAGATCTAACGGATAACCAGATTGGTACTGCTTTTAAGAAGTACGCAAAAAACAAAAAGGTTAATAAAGTATTAATGACTAAGTTCGGTAAAGCAGTTGCATAAAAATGCAACTTTTTTACTAAAAACTGTTTACAAACCCCTAAAAACGTGTTATAATGTGTTTATAAATTGATTGAGGAGTTATTATATTATGAAGATTTCAACACAGAACATTATCAAGAAATTAGCTGAACAATATCCGGATCAAACTCAGTTCCGTAAAAAAGTTATTGTTAATATGGCTGATCAACTTGGTTATCGTGGTGCTGACTGGTACCCACTTTGCGATGGCAAATATCGGGTAAAAATCGGAACCTATGACTTAAGCGCTATGATCCTACCTTTACGTCAGGAATTAGCTGCTAACGAAACGCAAACAAACTCTGCACTATCAATGCAGTCAATCGTTAATCAAGAAAAAACTATGGCACAGGTTGATAATACCTTCGTACCTTGGGGTTCTTTTAACGACTTAGTAAAAATCATAAAATCAGAAATGTTTTATCCAGTTTACGTATCAGGCTTATCTGGTAATGGTAAAACTTTCATGGTTGAGCAAGCTGCAGCTAAGTTAAAGCGTGAGTTTGTACGTGTTCAGATTAACCCAGAAACAGATGAGGATGACTTACTTGGTGGATTTAGACTTATTAATGGCGAAACTGTATTCTCTAAGGGCCCAGTCCTTAAGGCTATGGAGAATGGCGCAATCTTATTGCTGGATGAAATTGATCGAGCTACAAATAAAATTATGTGTCTCCAAGGTATACTTGAAGGTAAACCTGTACTTGTTAAGAAAACGGGTGAGACGATCACTCCGAAACAGGGGTTTAATGTAATTGCAACTGCAAACACTAAAGGCAAAGGTAGCGATGACCATCGTTTTACTGCTGCATCTATTATCGATGATGCATTCCTTGAGCGTTTTACTGTTTCAATCGATCAAAAATTCCCTAGTCCAGCTACTGAAAGAAAGATTGTAGCTAAACATATGGAAAAGTTTGGAAAAACTGATGTTGAGTTTGCTGATAAATTAGTCACATGGGCTGATATTATTCGTAAAACTTTCTATGACGATGGTGTTGATGAAGTTGTTTCAACCCGTCGTTTGTGTCACATTGTTCAAACATATTCTATTTTCGAAAACAAGATGAAGTCGATCGATCTTTGTATCGCACGATTTGATGAAGATACTAAAGCTGCTTTCCTTGATCTATACACTAAAGTTGATGACGGTGTAATCGAGAAAGCAGAAGATGCGGAGGAAATTAATTTTTAAAAATGATTGATTATAGATTTAACGAAGGGGCTCTTATTCAAGAGCTCCAGGAATATATTGATTTTACATATAACGGGCATTACGGACAAGAACGTTTGCAATCATCTGAAGTGATTGTTGATCGTGGCCATGGACTTGGCTTCTTCTTAGGAAATGTTGATAAGTATAATGCACGTTATGGAAAAAAAGGAACTGCAGAAGATCATCGTAAAGATCTGATGAAAGTACTACATTATGCTTTACTTGCACTAAATGAACATGATCGTTTGGCTGCAAAAAAAGATAAAGAAACTATGTACATTAACGCCAATGTGTGATATAATATACAACATATTCAATAACGGAGAAATATACTATGCAACTTAGTGAAGAAACGGTTGCCCTATTGCAAAACTTTGCTTCGATCAATTCGAACATTGTACTAAAACCTGGTCAACAAATCAAGACAATCTCAGAAGCCAAGAATATTCTTGCACAAGCTTCAATTGTCGAAGACTTTCCACAAGATATTGGCATTTACGATCTTAATGAATTCCTGAATGTTATTAATCTAGTAGAAGGTCCTACGTTAAACTTTGCAGGTAATTCTGTGAAGATTAAAGGTACTGGTGCTAACGTGAATTATTATTCAGCTGAACCCAGTATTTTAACAACTCCCGAACGGGATATTACTATGCCAACTGCTGAAGTTACCGTTGAGCTTACTCAAGAAAAACTTCTTAAAGCTAAAAAAGCTGCAGCAGTACTAGGCCATACTGATATTGCTTTTGTCGGTAATGACGAAGGTGTATCAATTCAAGTATTCGATCCTAAAGACGCTAGTGCAAATACGTTTGAACTATCTCTTGGTGAAAATACTAGTGGGGAGACGTTTAGTTTTATCATGAATATTTCAAATCTGAAAATCATTGATGGTGACTATAATGTTGAAATCTCATCAAAGTTAATTTCAAGGTGGGTAAACAAATCTAAACCGGTAAATTATTTTATCGCTTTGGAAAAAAGTTCAACCTTTGGTGTATAAATAAATAATCAAAAATAAGCTTATTTGGAGAATAAAATGACAGAATCTGTGAATGAAACTCAGGAACAACCAGTAGGTGAACCTGTACAACTTAGCCTACAAGATATTGCTTCTGTAGTCAATGTTATTGATACAGTGTCCGAGCGTGGTGCATTTAAAGGCATCGAGCTTGAAACTATAGGCGCTTTGCGTAACCGCATCGCCACTTTCTTAAATTCAGTTGCCCCAGCTGATCAAGAAGAAACTGAAGAGCCTTCTGCGGAAGGTTAATTGTTGGGGATGGCCGGGGACTAAAGGGTTTAAAATAAATCTTTATAAGAGTCCACCCGAAACCCCACGAACGGACCTTACACAACATGGTCCCCGGCCAACTATATTATATTAAGGATTATTATGCAAAAAAGTGAATTAACAAACCTAATCAGTGCTCTTAAAGAAGGTATCGTAAATGTTACCTTTACCAAAGTCGGTACTTCTGAAGTTCGACTAATGCAATCAACTCTAAATCCTGAAAAACTTACCGAAGCCGGCATTGATACTGTATCAGATACCGTCAATGATGAGTCTAATGTCATTCCCGTATGGTGCGTCGATAAAAATGGTTGGCGTTCATTTCGTGTAGATACAGTAACAGCTTGGGAGAAAGTGTAATGCAGGAATTCTTATGGGTCGAAAAGTACCGTCCTCAAACCGTAGCAGATACAATTCTGCCTAAACACTTAAAAGAAACGTTCGAAAAAATTGTGGAATCTGAAGAGATTCCTAATTTGCTTTTTACTGGTACAGCTGGTATCGGTAAAACTACAGTTGCTAAAGCTTTGTGCAATCAACTAGGTCTTGATTACTTACTAGTTAACGGTTCGGAAGAAGGTAACATTGATACACTGCGGAACAAAATTAAACACTTTGCTTCAACTGTATCATTACAAGGTGGTTATAAAGTTGTCATTCTCGATGAGGCTGATTACTTAAATCCACAATCTACCCAACCTGCATTGCGTGGTTTTATCGAAGAATTCAGTAACAATTGCCGGTTTATCATGACCTGCAACTTTAAGAATCGGATTATCGAACCACTACATTCTCGATGTTCAGTTGTTGAGTTCAATATTGCTAAGAAGGATATGCCAGAATTATGCGGTTCATTTATGAAACGTGTTGGTGATATTCTTAAAGCTGAAAATATTGAATATGACCAAGCAGTTATTGCTGAACTAATTATGAAGCATATGCCTGATTGGCGTCGAGTTCTTAATGAACTGCAACGTTATTCTGTATCTGGTACTATTGACTCTGGTATTCTGGTTTCACTTTCTGAAGTGTCTATGGGTAACCTAATGTCATCTATGAAAGATAAAAACTTTAAGAAGATGCGTCAATGGGTAACAGATAATATTGATCAGGAACCAGCTGCATTATTTCGTAAGATATATGATAATATGTCTGATTATGTTCAACCACAATCTATTCCACAATTGGTATTGATCCTTGCTGATTATCAATACAAGAATAGTTTTGTTGCTGATCATGAATTGAATATGGTTGCGTGCTGTACTGAAATTATGGCAGCAGTAGATTTTAAATAATGAAAGAAAAGAAAAGAAACAAATATTGGAAATTATGGGCAAAGTCACTTGGTGAAAAGTCAGGTGCTAATAAACGTGAAGCTGATATTATAGCAGCGTTTAGAAGTGTTATTGTCTTAGTCAACTTTATTACATGCTTCTTTATTATATCAGGAGTGATACATCAATGGTAACAAAATGGAATAAAGCATTTATGCGAAGTGCGGCTGAGTTTGGACGTTTGTCTCACGCCACTCGTGCAAAAGTAGGTGCAGTGATTGTGAAAGATAATACAATTATTTCTATAGGCTACAACGGAATGCCTTCAGGATGGGATAATGGTTGCGAATACCAAACCTTAAACTCGCGAGGTCAAAATGCTACTCGCACCAGACCAGAAGTACTACATGCAGAATCAAATGCCATTACAAAAGTTGCAAGGTCAACTCAATCGTGTGATGGTGCTGAAATATACGTTACTATGGCACCTTGTATTGAATGCGCAAAACTAATACATCAGTCAGGTATAAATAAAGTATATTATGCGAATGATCACTTGCGTTCTAATGATGGTATCAAGTTTTTGGAAAAATGTGAAATCGAGGTGATTAATGTCCCCATTTGATTATGTAAATGATGTTACTTACGGTAAGAAAGGAATCATGACCGATAACCTTGCTGAGAAAGATTATAATGCATTTATTGTAAATCGTTCTCTTTCCTATCATAACGACACAGTTTTATTTGCTAATGAGATGAATATAAATCATACGATTGACAACCGTCTTCAATATGATTTTTTTATAAATATAATCAGGAAACGCAAACGCTGGTCCAAATGGATGAAAGCTTCTGACGTTTCAAACCTAGATCTCATCAAAGAGTATTATGGGTATAGCAATGAAAAGGCTAAGTCCGTATTAAAATTATTAAATGATGAACAACTAAACGAATTGAAAAATAGGATTTATAAAGGTGGAAAAAGAAAATAAAGAAGTCAGCAACTGGACTCCGGCTGAAATGCTTGAAGTCTCCCTCAACGAGCCAGATGATTTTTTAAAGATTAGGGAAACGCTAACACGTATTGGCGTTGCATCTCGTAAAGATCAGAAGCTATTCCAGTCATGTCATATTCTACATAAGCAAGGACGATACTTTATTGTTCATTTTAAAGAACTGTTTTTGCTAGATGGTAAGCCAAGTAATCTAATCGAAAATGATATTGAGCGCAGAAATACAATTGCTACACTTCTAGCTGATTGGGGTTTAGTAACAATTCTTAATACAAGTGAAGCTGCAAACTGTGCACCTTTACGCCAAATTAAAGTTATTCCTTATAAAGAAAAAAGCCAGTGGGAATTGTGTCCAAAATATAATATTGGCAATTCAAACAAGGAATAATTCCATATAAATATTTAAAAATATGGAGGAGTAATTTAATGGCTGTTAAAACATCCGGTGATATTTCAATTAATGACGTTTACAACGAATTCGGTGCACAACCACCACCATCAGTAGAAAGATTTATAGGCAGAGATCCACTGCGGATACCGTCGTATTATGGGCAAGGTAACAGGCCTCTGACTAAATTTAGCAACTACTATGGCGCTAGCAAAAGAACCACACTATTAAACCCAAGCGCAAATAATGATAGCTATGGTCGTTATGGCTATGCTAGAAGTAATGGATATTTTTATTATTTGTCAGAATCATCACAGTCTGGTTCAAGTTTTGGAGGTATAACTAGATTATCCAGCCTAGCAACCGGTAGCCGGCAATTAGCTTGTATTGTTACTAATAACACTGAAGCTAATGGTTCTACATCTGTTACTATAGGTTTTTCAGGAGGTAGTAGTTCCTCCAACGGTGGATTTACTACAGTTGAATTTTATCCTGGTAGCTTTAATAGCGTCGGTATACCAAGTTTAAATTGGACTCAATCAAGTAATAGGTTAAGCAGATCAACTGCTAGTTTTTACACACTTCCAGGAACTAGTCCAACAGTTTATGCATACCGCTGGAATAGTAGTACGAATGGTGGTAATGTAACTACTATATCTAACATGATTAAAAATGCTGCGCAAAACGGTGGCTCGAGCCGAGTATTCGTAGAGTTTACATAATTTAAATAGGAGAAACTAAATAATGATAACATATACAATCATCGATCTTAATATGCGTGAGCTGCAAATGCAAGTTAGGTTCAGCAATGATCGAGATGATTTGCCTGATTGGTTTACATACCATGCTTTAGAACCAAATATGACTGAAACTCAAATACATAACGAGTGTACCGGAGTTCTAGCTGAATACGCAACTTTATTTTGGCAAAATTACGAAGATACACCTGAATTTGTTTTAAATGAACGTTCACGGGAAATTAAAGATATTCAAATAGAAGACGTACCCGACTGGAATGATTTATATGAGCGCATTGAGCCAGTGTATGAAGAAGATGAAGATACTGTTTATAAATCCTGGATTAAAGTGCCATATACTGAAGAAGAAAAGGCACGCAATATTCGTCTAAGACGTCAGCATCAATTAGTCGAAACTGATGGCGAAGCTGTAGTAGACCGTACTTTATCTCAAGAAATGTTAGACTATAGACAAGCACTTCGTGATGTTACGGATCAAGAAACATTTCCACATAGCGTAATTTGGCCGATTAAACCTATAGGTTAATAATGAATAAGTTTAGATATTATATTTTAATTTCAAGAAACCTGGCTCAAGTCAAGCGCCATACACGTATGTGGGATGGGACTTATAGCCAGCAAATAACTAAAGACGATGTTGTCTTTTGCATTAATACACTAGATGCTGATTTTGAAGCTGACGCTGCAGCTTGGTGTGAATCTGAAGGTTTGGAATATCATATCTCTGAAAGCAATGGTGGTCCTTCTAAAGGTAAAAACGCTGTGCTAGATGTGTTTCTTGCGTCTGATGATGACTATATGATTCAGGTTGATGGCGATGATTTCATCACTCCGCATGGTTTGCATATCTATAGAATGATTGCTAATCCAACAGTTTATGGACTTCCTGATGAATCACCGCCTGATGTAGTATGTTTAGAATATCAGTTTGGTATTGTTCCTAATGAAGGATATGGTCCACTATCTGAAGAAGAGTGTCGAGATTCCGCGGCAGTATTTGCTGAAGATATTTTCAATGCTGAACATATCCAAGGTCGTGGCTATCGTTGTTTTGCTCGCACATATCAGTGGTGGGAACAAGCAATGCGTGGTGATTATATTAAAACAGGTAGTCCGTACCTAGAGTCACTATCTGAGGCCCATAAAAAATTAATTACTTATGAATTCAAGTACATTAATAAGTGGGAATCACATTGCCGAGTAGTTTGGTTTTCTAAGAAAGCAGCTAGTATGACACGTTTCCCTGAAAACATTCTCGTAGGTGAAGACTTAATAAATTACTTTGATCTA
>Ga0181399_1000070_pt1 | contig 32310 bp, 39 predicted proteins | sample 22SPOviralmetaG_FD_130128 | JGI IMG/M metagenome (GOLD analysis project Ga0181399, IMG submission 130128) | Marine viral communities from the oligotrophic San Pedro Time Series (SPOT) site, San Pedro Channel, CA, USA - 22 SPOT_SRF_2011-05-21 | ecosystem: Environmental > Aquatic > Marine > Strait...
CCCCTGTCAGCTAATGATTTACGTGCTTGCTCTATTTGAGTATTAATTATCTGTGCATTCGCATTGGTTGTATCCAGTAGCTGTTCCCCAGAGGATCGTAGTATTTCTGGTTGTGTCTGAGCTTTTTTCTCCATGCTCTTCTGCACACTATCGGGAAGCGAAGTAGCTAGCTCGTTTGCATTAGCTAGGGCTAAAGATAGAAGCCTGTAGTCCTCTGGGCTTTTCTTTCTTAGCTCTATCATCTGCTGGCTAAATGGATTAACTGCTTTCTTGTATTCAGTTATTTTTACGCCAGTGTTTCTTTCAAAGTTTCTAAACTCGCGGACAACTTCTTTTCCCGCACGACCCAACCTACGGCTTATTGGCGTTAGAACCTTGGAAGCAAACTCCTTAAAGCTATTGGGGTCGGTAACTGCCAGTTGCTGAAGACTTTCCGCTTCTGGGATAGATCCGTTTTGCATAGCAATTTCAGCCATAGGACCCCCAATATCTGGGTCAATGACATCCTTGGCATTAATGCTTCCATCCTTTACACCAGCCTCCAGCCTGTCTGATTGCGTCATAGCACGATCAACCGTATCAATGCCAGCATTTACTCCTCCACCAACCAAGAAGCCTATAACGGCGGACTCAGCCATGCCCTGAGTGATTGGGCGATTGGGGTCATACTTGCTTACATATGCGGAAATTGCATTGATTATCCCAGACTGCGTAACTTCCGTTGCGGCTTCACCTAAACCAGCACTTGTATACTGAGCAATGCGTTCCATTACTTTACCAGCGGGTATAGGTCCCTTCGAGAAAGGGCGAAGTATCATTCCCGCACCCAGTTTTTCAGCTAGAGCAATGGGAATAGCACCGATAGCCCCCGCCTTGTTGGATTCAGCCATCTGTTCATCAGTAGCATTTTCCGAAGTTATGCCCTGCGTTCCCAAGTAATCGTCGCGAACTTGCTGACCAGCGGATGCCAAAAAGAATCCATTAGCGGCTACTTTAGCTATCATATCTCCTCGTCTGGATACAATTGCCGCGGCTAGATATGGTAGAGTGCTTCCAAGCCCAGAAGCCAGCTTATATGCAAAATCGCTTTTAACGGACTCAGGGGCATCCCCCATAATTACATCGTTTACATCCGTCCTGATTTCAGCTATGTTCCTAGCTAGGTCATAATCACCAGTAACTGAACCAATAGCAGAAGCAAGTCCCTCGGTTGCACCTATAGTAATGTCCGCACCCGTAGCTGGGATAGCTCTTAGATAATCACCCACGGTGGGCTTATCTATCATTGCTTCTTCGTATTCTTCTTGCGATAGAATTTTAAAACCAGATGGCTTTTTTTCGCCAGCTACTCCGTCATACTCCTCTTGGGTAAGTATTTTAGCCATATTTTTTAAAACTTATTATGGTTTTTCGTAACCAGTATGCTCGTAATTTCCGTCTGGATATATTTTGAATATTCTTCCATCATCTGCCTTAACTCTAGCATAACCATTTGTATCTGTTTTGGCTATAGTAGTAAGTTCTTCGTAATTGTCCATTACATCCGAGGGGGGCTGTAAGAAGAATTCCGAACCCTCCATTTGTTGAAGTTGAGCATACTTGGGACTGCTTGGGTTTAATATATCGTCAGTAAATGTTCCAGTGCCATCTTCCCTGAACAAACCAGTTTCTGCATCATAAGTCAAACCCAAGTCCGATGCTGTGTCAATAAACTTGCTAACCTTAGAGGGGTCTGGACGCTCTGGTGCTTCAGGCAACAGTTTTCTTCTCTTTAGTTCTAGGTCAGCTTCCGCTGTAGATATATCAAGTTGATCCTTAATGCGATCAACGTCCTGTTGATAGCTATCATTTCTCCTTGTTTGCATTCCATCAGCAATAAACTGCTTTTTCTCAGCACCCCTTAGACCATCGCGGTCGGCTTCTGCTCCAAGTGCTTTTTCCTGTTGCTGTCTTGCTCTGTTTTCTTTAGTAGCTGGAACAGTTTCTCCTCCTACCCTAATACTTACTCCTCCGCTTTCTTTTCGGGCTTCTCTTTCACTCTCCATGACAATACGATTGGATTCGTATTCGCGTTTGCTTTGCTCTTGGCGTTCATTGCGTTCCCTATTAACAACATCCAATTGGGATTCTCTTCCTAGGCTAGCTGGATCAATAACGCCATCCTTAACGCCCTCTTGATAGATACGCATTATTTCTGGACTAAATTCTTCCGAATAACCAGTTTCTGGATCAAAGGTTCTTCCAACGGAGTTTGCTAATAAACTAGCTTTGTTTTCCATTTCTGGAGTCATCTCTTTGCCACTTTCCTTAAAGTCCTTAAAATCAACACGCATTTTTGCTTCAAGATCATTCATCTTTGGTTTTCCTGAACCCCCAGATAAAGTCGGACTATCTGCATTCTGGCTAGCAAAATAGTTAGCCATTAATTCCTTGGACTTCTGCTCTTTTTCCGCTGTGCTTAAACCAGATTTTCTCATTTCATCAAACTGTTGAGTAAGTTGCTCTTGAGAAATTTTAGGCTGAAGCGTAGATGATAGAGGCAATTGAACAGAACCCTGTGTTCCCTCTACGTCTTGATATTCACCCATGGGCTTAGAGTATTCGTTGGCTGTTCCAGCTACTCTGGCTTTCTCAAAGGAATCAATTTCTTCTGGAGTCATTGTCCTTGAAGTTCCGTCACTAAGTTTGCCTTTAGTGCTTCCGTCTCGCATTAAAGCCGATCCCTCAAATTGATTTGATAAACCACTGGGGGTAGGAACAGCGGGAGCAACTGGTGCTTCGGTTGGAGCAGGTGCTTCGGTTTGAGCGGGTGCGGGAGCATTTCCACCAGCCCTAATGTTAAAGGGGGTGTATCCGTTGAGTCCCAATGATGGCTGTTCAGAAAATTCACCTTTGTTTAAGGGCATTTCAGTTCCTTCAGCCCTAGCTTTTGCCCTAGCATCATTTAAATCCAATTGGGCTTTCATCTGATCTGGACTCAATACATTGGGTTGATCTGGCTTTATAAACGGTAGGTTAGAAACGAATGTCCCAGCCGCATTTTGCATTCCGCGAACAAGAGGATTGTCTAATACTGGAGTATCCCTGTATTGTTCTTCAAATTCTTGCCCAAGTCTGAATCCCCCAGTAGCTGAAGCCTCTGCAATTAATGCTCTAGTTCCAGCTACGCCCTTCAGGACTCTAGGAATTCTTCCCAATACAGGCACTTTAGATAGTGGGCTAGTTACAACACCACCACCAGCACCTAATCCAAATTGCATCGCGGCATTCTTTGCAATTTCTTTAGTTACATCCAACGTCCCAGAAACTGCATCCTTGCTAAAGTTTTTAAGTCCCTCTAGGGTAGGGTTATCTGAACCCCCGTAGTCCTTAGCGGATGCCGCTTTTGCCGCATTAGCTAGGTTCTGTTGATCTTTGGGTAGCAGTTTTTTGTTGTTTTCTTCTTCAGCCATAATTATTATCCTATTGTATCATAAATTGTTTAAATTTTAGTTCTCTCTCCACCACGATGTTACTATATATTTTTTTCCTAATTTGACTTTTTCGCCACTATGAATTTTTGAACTATCTGGCTTTCCTTTGCGTAAGTTGTTCCAAGTTATAGCTTTGTATTTTTTAGGATGTATTTCCGTTTTTAAGTTTTTAAAATTTGTAGTGCCACCAGTAAAATCATCATTTAAATAGAACATAAAAGTGTGAGTTCTATTTCCTGATTTTAAACAGTTTTCGTTGTAGTTTTCTCCCGTAAAACAATCGTAATGTTCTTTAAAATATTGACCTGCTTCATACCTTTGTCCCTGTAGGATTTCACCCTTAGAAATTGGAACATTTAAATATTTAGCAATCCTCCGATGAATTTTTTTTACAACAGGATTTTTGCTATCCAACATTGCCGAGCATGACGTTCTGGCAGTATTTGTTTTATTGCGTTGATCTCCAGAACCCGCAACCGTAGACTTATAAGCAAATTTATCAATTAAATCCATCAGGTAATCAGCTTCTGATTTATCTATAAAATTTTCTATTTCCTTTATCATTAATTACTTAGACACTGGGGAACTTTTTGTTTAGATATTCTCTTCTTTTCTTACAACCCCCGCAAGCCTCAATATTAGTTCCAGCTATTGAGTCTATTTTTCTTGCTATGGGTTTTGCAAATTTTTCAACTACGTCTCCCAATCCTCTAGTTTTTTGTTTGGATTTAGAAGAATTATTTTTTAGTTTAAGAATTGTTGATTCCAAAGAATCATACACTTCATCTCCCCTTACAAAATTAAAGTTTATTATTTTTTTCTCAGGATGAAATAAGAAATAGCGAGGGTTATGTATTTTAGTTGCATATACTTCCCAACCTTCCTCAATTATTTTAGAATCTTTTTCTAATCCAACCAGTCCGTAGTCTTCCTTTTTTAACAATTTTAAATCTCCAAAAATATTTTCCACTACAATTGCCTCCATTATATTTTCACTTATGTATTCCATTTTTAGTATTTATTATACTTTTTTCCAGTCGTTACAATTATCTTTTGAATTCCAATCAATTATTAAACCAAGATTTCCTATAGCATGAAAGCCCTCGGTTACTGGTAAAGTTACACTTTCCATTTCTTGCCAAAAATCTTGTGGATTGTCTCGAAAATCATCCTCGTTGGAAGACCTATTGTTGTATCGATCTACAATTTTTCCAAAATCCTTTGTATTTGCATCCGCAACAAAAGGAATTCTAACTTTTTTTATTGTGTAACTATTAGGTGGGTCATTGAATTTTCTTTGGTATAAGTTGTATCCAAAAATATATGAAAACCCCACTATTAAACCATATAATTTAACCGCAAGTTTTGGTTTTGCTCCGTATAACGTTGCAGTTCCCTGTTTGTAAAATGATTTGTTCATCTTCCATGATCCATAAGCACCCCTTTCTTGTCCAGCTGAACCCCCATAATTGGTAACAGAATGCTCCCGAACTGTATATTCAAACTCTTTATACCTTCCAGACCCATTTGTGTTATAATCCGACCACAACTGACTTGATCGAATGGGGTTTTTCATTACTATTTTAGTCCCCTGATATCCAGAGTTTCCATCCTTGCAACCAGTGGCTACGCATGGTGATCCACATGTTCCTACGTCTGTTTCCCGATGGCATTTCCATTCATCTGGTTCATCCTCATCATTTTCACTATCCTCATTGGACTCTCCATTGTCATCGGCGAGAGCTTGATCGTCATCGGCGGCTTCATCTTCAGCAATTATATCTTCTAGCTTCCGCACCTCATAAGTTACAGTTTTTGTTATTGATTGTTGTATGCTTGATGGTTCATCGTCTTCCTCCGATGAGTTATCACAACTCCCGCCTACCCCGCACCCCTTTCTTGATGTATACCCCCCATACCGAACTTCTGTTTTTAATTTATACGGATCGTCGCCAGAAGAAGGCGAGTCATTATCATTTCTGCTCGTGTCGGGATTGTAACTCACTGAGGAAGTAGTATCTTCTAACGGAGATGAGCTACTTCTGCTTTCTGATTCTTTTAGTGCCGCGTATTTTTGCTGGGATACAGACCTGAATCTTGCATATGTAATATTAGCTTCAAGTCCTCCACTGGGTTCTAGTCCTCCACTGGGTTCTAGTCCTCCACTAGGTTCTAGTCCTCCACTTGGCTCAAGTCCTCCACTTGGCTCAAGTCCTCCACTGGGTTCCAACCCACCGCTGGGTTGTATACCACCGCTGGGTTGAAGACCTCCGCTGGGTTCTAGACCGCCACTTGGTTGTATACCACCGCTGGGTTGAAGACCTCCGCTGGGTTCCAGACCCCCGCTGGGTTGAAGTCCCCCGCTGGGAGTTATGCCCCCGCTGGGTTGAAGTCCCCCACTTGGTTGTAGTCCCCCACTTGGTTGTATACCACCGCTTGGTTGCAGTCCACCGCTGGGTTCAAGTCCATCACTGGGTGTTATGGTTGGGTCGTAGCCATCATCATCTATACCACCTTGATCTTCACCATTTCTGTATGCTTCTTTTTGTGCCTCACAGTCGTCTAACAATGCTTGTTGAGCCGCCAATTGAGCTTCAGATAGGGCGGTAAATTTATCGCTCCAGTCCGCAGTATCGTCATCCATAAGAGCATCGACGTAAGAGTCTGCCATTGCACCATATGCCTTAGCTTGAGCATCCAACAAGTTCTGCATTCGTTCATCACAAGCTTTTTGTATATCGTCTAAACCAGTATCTTCGTCTTCTTCACCTATTGTGGGGGGGTCTGTAGTAACAGGAGGATCATCTTCGTCTTCTGGGCATAATCTTGCTCCACCCCCCGATGGTAGAAAGTTTGTTCCGCAATAACTACCTGACCAATGTTTGTTTGAAAATTGCACACGCATCATGCACCGCGAGTATTTCTCTTTATACACTTTATAAATAAAATCCCTCGACCCGTCCGCATTTCCGCTCCTGTTTGACGCAAAACTAACTTGAATAGTGCTAGGAATAGGCTTGGGTGAACTATAGCTAACATCATTGTCCTCTCTAGAAACATAGAAAGGTTTTGAACTCGGACAATCAAGACAAGAAAATTGACCTTCACTAAAACCTCCTATTGAGGTGGCAGGAGTTTTATAATCGGTTCCCATGATTATATTTACATATAAAGAGAGCTAGCCATAAGGAAATTATTTTCCCCACAGGAAAAAAGAGTTAAGCCACCAGAACGCAATATTTGAACAATTTCTCCTTCATTGGAAACTGATCCAATGACCGTAACAGCCTTAGTTCTTGATACACTTCCCTTGGAAGTTGATATATTAGCACTTGAAGGTTGACCGTCTTCATCAATTGTTACATTTAAATAAAGAGTTTTTCCGTAACTGAATTCTGTTGCTCTGTCAAGGTCTATGTCAACTTGAGGAGGAGAAATTGGGGCTTCGCTTGAACCAGTAACCGTTCCATAGGATACAACTACTTTTTCAGCTGTATTGCCCCTGCTATAATGTATTCTAAATCCATGATCTTCTCCCCTTCGTGGTTGAGGGTTTTCTTGAGTAGACTCGGTTGACCCTTCAAATTTTGTAATTGATAATTTTGATGGAAACCAATCTCCTACTGGAAAATTTTTATTCATTTTATATGGATGCAGTTGTGTGCGTTGTTTTCCAAATGGTGGTTCCCCCTGCATAAAAATACGGAACACTTTCCCAACCCAAAGTTACTTTCCCTGTTGGTAAACTTTGACCATAGGAATCTACAGTCCCAGATGAAACAGCGGTTCCTAGATATTCTCCATTAGTGACAGTCGAGCCAGCATTGTCGTGATAAGTATTTGTAAAAACAGTGGACCTAACTAACCTTGTCCCATCCTTATATTTCACCTGCTCCTTAGCAACACAACTTACGCTTAAATCAGAAACAGGAATTCCTGAGGGCACTTCTACAGTAAATGTAACTTTTGATGTAGCACTTATGGAGTCCATTGAACCCACTGTTCCAATATGAAACCCCTGTTCTCTGTCCCAAGCTAAATATGACGGTTTATTCCAAGTAGTTTCAACATCTACATCGTAATCCGATGGCTTTTTATAATAATAATATGTATAAATATCATAGCCCTCTGCCGCTTGAACCGATTGTTCTAATAAGTAATAATCTGAATTATTTTCTTCGGGGGGCTTTTCTTCTTCGCCTAAATATACATATGTTTTTACTACTGATCCGTCATTCCTGTTTTCAGTGCTATAAGATATTTGCCCTCTACCTTTAGCATAAGTATAAGTTACAACAGTTCCATAATCTCCGTCATTTGAATCAGTGTTAACTAAAACATATTCACTTGGTGTGGTTGGACTAGGATCATTTAAATAAGTTTTCGCTTTAATTAAAAGTTTGCCATTATGCTTGCTAGTTGTTACTTCTGCTATTTCTCCTGAACCTTCAGCAAACGAATAGGTGTAAATGATTCCATATTCACTTTGAACTACATTAGTTTTAAAAACGTATCCCGAAGTATTAGGAGCTTTATTTAAGCTTGTTTTTGTTGTTATTGTAAGTTTGCTGTTATATTTTTTTTCATCAGTTGATCCTATTTCCCCCTCACCAGAAGCAAAGGTGTAGGTGTATACGGTTCCATATTCCCCCTCTTGAATGCTTGATTTAACTAGAGTTGCTTCAAGTTCGGGAACTTTATTAATGCAAGTTATTGTTGTTACTGTAAGTTTTTTGTTATATTTGGTTTCAGAACTTCTTCCTATTTCCCCTTGACCGCTTACATATGTTGTTGAATATAAAAGATATCCAGCTTCTTCTCTAACCATGGCTTCCTTTGTAAAAGCACCTGAGGGAACAGTGGGTATCTGGTTTATTGATGTTACTGTTACAACATCCAAAGTAGCTCCATATTTATTTGATGTCTCTGTAGATACAATCCCCTGCCCTGAAACAAAAGTATATGTATATAAAACAAACTCATCTCTGGCTTCTGATTTGCTTTCAATTAGCACGGAACCATCGGGTTCAACTGGCTCGTCGTCTATTGATACAATAGTAGTTCTAATTAACTTGTTGTTGTGGGATTTGGTTTCAAGATTAGAAATTACTCCACTGCCAGTAAAGAATTCAAAGGTATTTGTTTCTAGACCAAGTAAATTAGATATTTTTTTCCCGTAGAATTTAGCATCCGCTGGAAGATCAGTAATTGCGGCTCTTGCTTGGTCTGCCGTTATATTTATTCCTTCAACAGAATATACTTCTACCTTGTTTCCGTATCGATGACTTTGAGACAAACTAAGAACGCCTGACTCTATGTATTCCTCTGTTAATTCCGCAAACCCAGTGTTGTCCTCTATCTTAGAGCTAGCTAGTATAATTCCATCAGAAACTGCCTCGGTGTCCGCTGGGTCTATTGGGTTTAGGAGAGTAGTCCCCACCGTGTTAGAGTTAGTGGTCCCAGATATTGCACGATAAACTTTTGTTATCTTTTTTAAATTACTTTCTCCAACCTCTTGGGTGTCGCTACTAATTTCTACAAATTGATTTGTTAGAGTTTCATAGGTTTTTACAAGAACCGCGTTATCCGCATTTGCTTGTTGATTAAAGCGAGTGTCTACTTCTACTGAAATTAGACGGCAATTGCTATACCCCTGATTGACAACCTGTTCGTCGGCTGTATCCAAATCACCAAAATCTCCCATAAGGGAACCCAAGTTTACATTGTCAACATCCTCTCTGGTAAACTTCTGAAAACGACGAATTACCCTAATGCGATTATTGGGTAATTTAATAATTTCTGGGATTTCTCCCTGCTGATGTATATTATCGTTTCCTATGCTCATTTCTTTTTCTTTTTTCTTTTAGGAAACCCAGCCTTCATGTTCTTGTAAGCCTTATCCGAAATTGTAGACTTAGATTTTGAGCGACTTTTTCCTGCTTTTTTACGCTTGTTTATGTTTTCATATAGACTCATATTTATTTTTTTCTTTTATTGTGAAAATCAAAAAGAACCTTTACCTTTTCTGTGAGAGCCTCTAGGTTGTAATGCATCCTAGCTAGCACAATAATTAGTGTAATAATACCAATTAGAACTGGCGTAATAGAGGATATAATTTGAAGAAATTCATTCATTTAATTTGAGATGAACCAAAGTAAAATCCTACGATGGCTAAGGCGGTTTGCCTAATTTCTGGTAAAATAACAAATCCCTGAACAGTATCCCATTTAACGCCCTTAAATAGCCCTAGAAAGCCGTTTGTTTCTCTAGCTATGCTTACCCCTACGTCAGTCCACGCAAAGACAAAGGGAGCTATTACAATGGCAAATACAGTAGATACAACAAGGAACCTGCGAACCAACACGCCACCACTGCGTTTAGCCGCGGCATCCGCTGAGGCATCCGCTGTTTGCTGGGACGCTATCATACGCTCAAACTGCCGAGCTTGACTTTCCATCTGAGTGCCAATGAGTTTCATTACGAAGCCACTGATTCCTCCTCCGAGCATTGCTATTAGTTCTGGGGTCATTATTTCTTTTTAAGTTCTTTAATTACCCTGATTGCGGATGCAGTCATATAAATAAAGGTAGCTAGACCCACAAGGAATCCAAGCAATTCGTTAATGGGAGATAGTTCGATGGTGGCTATAAACCCCCCCGTTCCAATCGTAGATTTGTATATAATATCATTCATTAAAAATATTTCCATTAACCCAATTCGTTCCACTGAGTTCCATCGTATCCATAAAATTTGTTAACATTTGTGCTGTTGTCAAAAATAATCATACCAGCAGAGGGCGAAGATGGGTAGTTGGAACTTCCATCAAAGGACCCAGTTTTTGTGTATCCATCAATTGTGACATCTCCATTCCATGAAACATTTCCACTTACGCTTAACGATCCGCAATCAAGGCTTCCCTGAATTTCAACATCGTCTTCAAATGTAGCTTGACCACCGCATTCAATAACGTCACTTGTTGACAAACTAACTGACTCAATTTCTCCGTCGGATATAATGTTTGATACGTTATATAAGTTTCCAAATGTATCTGTTTGGAAGTTTCCATTAGATGCACTTAGAGTTCCGTCAATTTGAGCATCATTCATCTCCGTCCTTGGGGATTCCATTCTAACGTAATTGTTGTCTTTTTCTACACATATTACGTCAGATGTAGTCGAAAAACTATCCGTGTGAGTTAACTTAAATTTTCCAAAATCTGAACTCCCAGATGAACCATACATTCCTAATTGAATGGTAGGAGCATCAGTTCCAGAATGTTCAAAAATCAATCCCTCATTGGAAGTCCTAGAATCCTTGAATACTAATTTCTTGTTAGCTATAATGTTAGTGTCGCTGTATATTTTTACTAAGTCAGTCTCAAACCCCGTTCTCTGATTAAATCCAATATCTACATGGTCGGCTTCTAGTCTTACCTTGCTTCCGTCGGTAGTATTTCCCAAGAATTTTATATGACCTTTTTCGTTGCCCCCAGAAAATTGTTGAATAACAAAATCATTGCTGTTTTGCCCTAGATAACGCATTAAAATCTCGTCATCAGTGGAAGATGCTCTTTGAAGTCTAACCGCACCGCTTTTAAAGTAGCAATCCTCTTTTATCAAACTTGTAGATGATTGAGAAAGAGTCATTCCACCGTTGGAAAGTTTAACGCTATTAGAATTATTTGTTTCAAATAATAAGTCTGTGCTAGTAATCTGAACGTCTCCAATCGTTCCAATAGTTGCCAATATTTGCGGACAGTCAATTGTTTGACTTGCATTAAGCTGTCCACTTACGTCTATGTTTCCAGTTAAACTAGCGTTTCCAGAAAAAGTAACATCATCATTAAAAGTAGTTTCTCCGCTAACATCCAAATCACCGCAAAGAATATTATCTACAAAAAGATCGCCTCCGTAAAGAGAGTTATTTACGGTTAAATCCCCCGTGTAAATTTGACCAGAAGTTCCAGTTGTCCTTATTTCTCCGACTACCTCAAGGTCATAACTTGGAGAACTAGTGTTAACCCCCACATATCCATTATTTTGGACAGTTAAAACATTGGGTGGGTTAGGATCAGAAAAAGTGCTGGCTTTGAATTCAACATCCCCAGTAAAATCTGGTGAGTCCAGTGGAGCTTTTAGACTAGCAAGTGAGTCAATTCCAGTGCCATGTATTGCCGAATCATCGTTTAACTGGTCGATGTTAGTAGTATGACCAGCAATGCTAGTAGTGTTTGTAGCTATATCCGTAGCATTTGTAGCTATATCCGTGGCATTTGTAGCTATGTTTGTGTTGGCGGTTGCTATATCTGTAGCATTAGTTGCTATATTTGTTACGTTAGTAGCAATGTTCGTGTTAGCTGTGCCAATGTCAGTAGCATTAGTAGCAATGTTTGTTGCATTAGTAGCAATGTTTGTTACGTTAGTAGCTATATTTGTTGCATTTGTAGCTATATTTGTTACGTTACTAGCTATATCCGCTGTGTTGTCCGAAATGGCAGTTGCTTGTTCTGTCGTTATGCCAACCTTGTTAGTGTTAACCGCAATAGCCGAAGCCTGTGATGTTGTTATACCAACTTTAGCCGTGTTAAGTGCAATGGCACTTGTGTTTGTAGCTATGTCTGCGGTGTTTGTATCCGTGTTGCTCTTAATTGTATTTACGCCCAAAAATGCATTTACCTCTGCTTTTGTAGACTTGCGTAGGATTTCATCAACGTCCGAGGATACTTTAAAATTTGACATAGCTAATTACTTATGGGGTTACGTTCTGGGATACCACAACAGTAGTATCACTAACTGACATACCTAGTGCTAAAGACATTTGCATGGCACTAAGCGTTGTATGCTTCGATTGATGAAGTTGCTCCAGTTACCGTAATGCTTGTGAAGTTTCCGTAGCTGGTGTAGCCAGCGGGAAGAGTTCCAACAAGATCACTTGCGTCTTCTTTGTTTGAGCAAGTAATAGCTGACAATTCAGCTCCTCTGGGACCAGCAACGATAATTGCGAAATTACCCTCGACTGCCGCTCCAGCAGTAATTACTCTGCTACCACGCTTGCCTAGACTTTGTTCTGTAAATGCGGGTGTTGACATGATTATATGATTGTTTGGTTGTAGTTGTTTCGCACATTTTTAACAATATACGAGTTTGCGATGTTTTGATCGGAAATTTTAGCTAGCTCATCTTCAAGAACTGAATTGACCAAAGCCAAGGATAGCTGAAAGTTTGAGTCACTTGCGTTTTGCTCAACACTGCGTTGCCAAGTGTAAGCCGCGTAGTGAGCCATGTATGCCATAAATTCTTCGGGTATTGTCGTATTGCCCCCCTGCTGTTTTCCTAGTTTTAAATTCAGTGTTTTTTTGTAAGTTACGAATGCAGTTGGGTTACCTGATGAACCGCTGGAACTTGAATCGGGTTGCAAATAAAATGAATCCCCGTCCTGAGATTCATATAAGTCCAGCAATTCAGAGGATGTCTTGCCAGCACCCCCAGTTAATGTTGCTCCTTGAGAATTTACAACAAATTTATAATCACCGCCCCTTGCCTCCTTGGGGTTGTTTTTGTAAATCCTTAAAAACGTGTCAATGGAATCCTTGCCGTCCTGCGTTCTGGATATTTGATTTTTATTATCTACTTCGCGTTCATCGCCAATAACCAAATAGCGTTCCCAGTAATTTGTAGCCCTGTGTGCTTTATTAGCCGCATAATTCCAAAGGGAAATAAGTCTAGTGTAGCTAGCAGAGGTGTTTGCGTATTCTCTTCCAATTAACGCAAAAGTTAAATCCCTGAGTTCTTGTATCGTTGAATTCTGAAGAGCCATTATAATTTACTTGCCGCCATGCCGTTGGGCATAAGGACTTTGTTGTTTAAATACTTCATGAACTCGTCATCATTAGAGAAGCCCACTCCGTATTTTTTATTCATAGCGTAGTATTCATTCATTGGCACGCTACCAATGTGTTTGCCAAAGATGGGGTGATTTTTGCCCCTAAAATTGTTTGCTGATTTCCGAGCTAATCTAATCCTTTGCTCTTGAGCTTTGGGATTAAATATTTCTTCGGACTTAGCGTTAAGAATCTTAAATTGATTCTCAATGAGTTCTTCTTCTGATGGTAGTTCTGGCATAACAAAAAGGGTTGGGGGTATTAAACCCCCTAACCCAGAATTGTCAATAGGACTAAGCGGTAGCGAAGTCCGTGATCTTACCGAGACCGTTGGGACCCTTACAGATAAGAGTTCCCATTGTGTCGATGTAGCCACGAGGACCTCCACCTTGGTCTTCAAGCATTGTTGAACCCATGCTCATTGCTTCCGCGAATCCAAGTAGGCTTGGGTCGAGGAGGTATGCACGCTTGTGATCAAGGCACTTTGGATTGCCAGAGATGATCTTCACGATGCCATAAGGACCTTGGAAGATTTCAACATTGTAGTTGACTTCAGAACCATCACCTTGGTTGAACTGAGTAGCAGTTGGAGACACGCGAGTGAAACCATCAACGATTTCGTTGCGGACAGATGTGCCAGCAACAAGAACGTGGTCACCTTGCTCACCAGTTTCTTGGAAAATGCTTGTGAGCATATTGTTGAAACGGGCTTCAGTTAGCTCTAAAGCACCATCGCCAGACTCATCACCAATAATAGATGCAGATGGAGTCACAAAGTCCGAAGGAACGGCTTGAACGCCATCCGCAGTTGGGCTGTTGTTGATCCATTGACCTAGTCCACGAAACTCATTTGCAGTGCTTCCGTTGCCAGTAACAGCAACATTGTCCGAGCAAATTGACTTCTCAATGTCGCGAAGGACTTGGGAAGCGGCTTTTTCTTCGGCTTCTTGGATGCGGACTGGAGTAACGGAGTCCATGATTTCTTGCTTCTTTGTAACAGCGAATGTTTCGCGGAAGTGTTGAAGGCGATTGCCCAAGCGAGCTAGCTTAGTGAACTGACCGTCAAAGCCAGTAGCACTATCTACGTCTACACCCTCAGCAACAGCGTTGTCCGCAGTTGCATCACGAAGACCATCAACGGTCCATTCAACCAAGTCCGCAGTTGCGGCTTGTTTAGGAAGCATGCCGTAAACGGGAGCTTGACGGGGAGCAAGAACAGTAGTTAGGTCTAACAACTGCTCGCGATTGCCTACATTGGAGCCTGTATCGGCTGTCGGTAGACCTGTGTATGTATTATCAAATGCCATGATATTAATTTATTTTGAGTTAATTTGAGTTAATTTATTTGTAACGAGAGTTAATTTGTAGTTGCCGTAATTGGCGAGCCGCAATAAGGTTTCCTTTACCAGCCGCTTCTCTCAACTTCTTAACATTGTTGGATTCCACTGTATTTCGTGAGTTAGTAGCTGTGCTACCACTTACTGCATTTCGTGGAACTTTTTTAGGAATAATGATCTTTTTCTTTCGGGTGGCTTTTGGTTTAACCATGTTAGTTGCGGCATGAGCCAACTGATATTTCAGTTTTGCGGCTAATGCTGGAGCTACCTTGGAAACAATTGCCATGTCCTCAGAGCTAATCATTTTCTTGTATTCAAGCTGAGTTGGTGATTCGTCATCCCCAAGCCAAGTAAACTCATCTTGGGCTTTGGAAGATAATTCCTCTGCCTCTTTTTGAGCGTTAGCTAGTCGTTTTAAATACTTTCTCTGCTTAGGCAGATCATCGTATTTATCCTGTAGACTAGATATATATTGAACAACATCACTACGAGTGTATTCACCCCCGTTGTATTCAAATGTATCTTCGTCCCCAGCTAGCCAGCGTTGATAATAACGGATATTGTCCTTTGTTTCCTTTTCAATGCTTTCTAGTTCGTCTTCTGTAGTGACCGAAGCTAATGCATTTCTGGGAGCAATGACGGTATCCAAGCTACTTGATAAAGCGGCATTTTTACTATCTAACTCACTCTTGAGTTCCTTGATTTGAGAAGTCAGTTCCCCTATTCGTTTACCACTACCACTGCCCATTTTCTTTGCCAGCTCACCAAGTTTTTCTGGTGGTAGCACTTCCATGGCTTGTATAGCGATTTCCGAACGAGAGTCATCATCTATCTCATCCCAATCAATCTGTGAAAGAACGCCTTCGCCTTCCTCTACCTCTTCAGTAACTTCGCTAGTTTCCGTCTCCTCTGTTTTCTCCACTTCGGATACTTCTTCCGTGGGTTCCTCTTCCTTGACTTCCTCTGGCTCTTCTACTGTTTCCAGTGTTGGAGTTAGCTTTTCCACTCGTGCTTTCCGAATATCTTCCAGCGTTTGCGGTTTGGCTTGTTCGACTGTCGATGCATCTTCTTCGTGGAGGGCTACATCGTTACCCTCAGTTGCGGTTTCATCCATAATACTGTTCTGCAGTTTTACGCCAAGCAGTGAGGCGAAAGTGTATTATAGCAAACTGAATTTAACGTCCGTATATACGTCTACGGGCTTCGTCGTAATCAGCTTGCGTGTATGAGCTTTTATTTGAAACTGTATTGGAAGATGAACCCCCAGCGGCTTTTGCTCCTCCATATGCAGAAACTCCACTAATAGCGGACATCTGAACAAATTTATTTTTAACTATTTTTTTAGGATACCTTGAAATTTTACGGGTAATCGTATTTGTTTTACCAATTTTCCTAGCTAAAGATATAGCCCGATTTGATCCCAAGCCTCGCTCTTCGCGTGGGGTCAGTTTCTTTGTTTTGCCAGATGTCTTGGGTTTACTGGAAGTAACCTTTGATCTGTTCCTCTTTGCACGACCTGCTTTATCCTGAGCCGCCTTGATTTCCTTGGCTCTTGTAGCCGCACGTTTTGCCGCACGTTCCGCGTTTTTCTTAACTTTTTCTTTTGCGAGGCGTTCAGCCTTGCGTTTAGCCGCCCTTTTTACAAGTGCGGATGACGCTTTTCGCGATAATGCACTTCCTGCCGCGAGTATTCCTTTTCCTGCTACTGCCATAATAATATAGTGTTAATTGTTATTTAGATTGAGAAGCCTTCCACTTCTTGTATTTACGTCTTTCCATTCCACCAAGTCTATTTATTTGAGCAGTATTCATGCGAGCATATTTGCTAGTTGGTTTTTTACCAGTGGGTGCGTTAACCTTTTTAATTGCTCCTTTTCGATCACGAATTATAGATGATCCAACTTCCACTTGAGTCTTTGGACCCGTAGTGGGTGTTCTGCGATTTCTTACAGTTGGAACACTAGTCATGCGTTTTGCCGCTTTTTTAACTGGTTTTTTAACTGGGTTTTTCTTTACGGTAGGTGCGGTAGGTGTAGTAGGTGCGGGTCCTATCTTGCGGTCGTATGGCTTTGGTTTGGAAGCTGGTTTTTGGGGCTTTGTGTTCCTAGCTCCCCCAGTCGCCTCAAAAGCAACATACGCTGGAGCCGCTACATAGCTTGAACGAACAATGGTTTTAGCTAAGTTCCTGCTGGAATTAGCCGCGGCATCAACAGCTTTTACCTTTGCCGACACGCTCATATCGCGAGTAAGGGCTGGCTTGGGCATAATCTTATTGTTAACTTTGCGGACCAACGCGGAGTCCACTTGTTGGAACTTGCTTACAGCTTTGTTAAATGCGGGTTTAGCGGCTCTCTTTGCCACATTAATTCCCATGGATGCTAATTTACCTAATATCATAATTTTAAAGTTTTGAAATAAATATTATATCACTATCTATTTTTTCTTGTAGATTTTTTTCATGGTTTCTACTTCACCCTTGGCTGGTGGAGTTTTTGGAATCCGACCCAGCGGGCTGGGCATGGTTTTCATGGAACCCATGGATTCTACGCCAGCCTTGGATGCCTTACCAGCACCCCCAAGCATTCCCTGAGTTGTTTTTTGACCAGCTCCTCCAGAAATAAGTCGTATTCCTTTTTTTGCTAATTGATTTGCCGCGTATGATACTGCTTTTCCTATTGCCATTAGTATTTTCCTTTTCTTGATTTTGGTGATGATTTCTTGCTTCCTCCCTTGCCTGCCCAGAGTTTTGTGCAAGCCAAGTGTTTGGCTGTTCCTGATTTAGCGGTTGAGCATTTGTGCCTAGCCTTAAAACTTTTACGAGCGGCTGGTGAGTAGTTGTGACCATACCCAGATGCCCCAGCATGAACCAGCTTCTTTTTGCCCCCAGAGCAATAGAGCTTCATGATTTTTTTTCCAGCTCGCGTGCTTCTGCGGGTTTCTCCGCAACGCATACTTGATTTAGGACTAGCCATCTTTTGGGGGTGTTAGGACTTTAATGAGGTAATCGTCTTCGATCATTCCTCCAATAATTTTTGCGTCAGCTCTTTCAGACGCATCCAGACTTTCTTCAAGTAGGTGAAACTTTGTTTCCCTGCATTCTTTAATAAATTGTAAAATGTATTGATATTGTTCATATTGTGATAAGAAGCTCACTGCTTCCGTTAGGCTATCGGTTTTCTTTACTGACATTAGGATTCTCCTATGTTTTGAGTGTCAACTGAACCCATCTTTGCGGGAGCAGTTCCAAGTCTTCCAATCTCTGCATTTTGTTGTTGAACAACCTGCTGTTGGTATTGTGCGGAGTAATTCTGTAGATTAGCTAAGAAAGCTGGATCGCTTTGAAGTCTAGCTTGAATTCCCTCTTGGCTGGTATATTCCTGAACGACCTGCATAGCTATCTGACCACCGTTGGGTCTAGCACCCACTGGAATGCCAGCGTATATCTTAGTAAGGTCATCAGTAACATCCTTAACCATTTCTTCCTGCCCTTGACCTTCGGGCTGAATAATAACATCAGCAATACTTGGATCAATTGCATTAGCCGCTAATTGCTCCGCGGCTTGTAGATTAAAAGTATTATTCGGAGAGTTTCTAGCTAGCTCAAGTATGGACTGTATCTTGGCTTTCATCATCTCTGGGTCTTGGTTTTGGACATCAAAGGATATGCAAACATCTATAACCTCGTCCTCTGGGGACTTGTAAATAACGAGTTCGTTTGGATAGCCAGTTACTCGGAAGAACTTTTCGTCGGGTCCAAAAACTAGGAACGATTTGTAAGCTAATTTTAAAATGCTTGAGCAGTGCGTAAGGAATTTATCGATAAAGAACTGCTGACGTTGCTGACTTAGCTGACTTTGCTCATTTAGTCCCACCAAATCCATGGCTTCCTGTTGAACATACTTCTCTAGCTGGCTAGCCGCGGAAGATGTATTGGGGACATTCATGTATTCAAACTTTTCGTTTGCACGAACACCAATCCATGCACCTGCACCCATTTGTGCTGGTGGGCGACCCACTGGGTGTAGTAGGGGTGGTGCAACAGCCAAAGCCATTTGATCACTCCAACCATCCCTAAGTGTCTTCATTTGTTTTTGCGGACCCCTGAGAAGATCGCTAAATGTATTTACATCGTATACTCTTTTTCCCCCGTTACTTAAACGAGTAAGAACAAAGGGGTATTCATCATACCCAGACATAAGCTCATTGCTTAAATGCCCCGTAGTTAGCCTTGGGTTCCATACGGTCAAATAAATTCCTTCGGAGTTGCTCTTGGTGTCAATAAGCCTGCGGTATGTGTAAACAACTTCAATTAAGTCCTTGGAGTCATTCATTCCAGACATTCCATAATTTGAACCCCCTCTACTTTGAGAGGATTTCATTGAACTATATGTAGTCTGATTCATTCCAGAGTAATCAAAACCCCTATGGTTTTCAATTAACTCCTCTGCTATTGACTTATCCCATCCCTTGGTTTCTACACAATTTTCAATTTCTTGGGGTGTAAGGAATGCTCGCATATGCACTCTGGGTGAGCGTTGAATATCCGTAACGTAGCTAGGAATAACAATATCAATATCAGAGAACTTTGATTCCACGAAGGGTCTTGAGACATCCTTTTTAGCTACTGGTATTTTTGCTACTCCAAAATCCCTTAGTTCTTTTAATGCGGACTTTGCTTTACGGGCATCCACATAATCAAACATATCCGTCATCATAGCGATTGTTTCATCATCGCGGTTTTCGTCAGCTAGAAGTTCATATAGCTCTGGAGCTACCTCTTGAATTAGTTCTAGGTTGAATTCTTCGTCATGAGTTCTGGATTTCATCTCCCAGTCCACGTAGGTAATTGCAATACCTTTTTCTAGCAAGTTGTTAGCCGCGGTTTCGCACTCCGAACGGAAGTCCCGTATGTATGACTTCTGCATATACTTTAAGAAAGAAGAAATAACTCCAGCTTGCTTAATGTCAGAGGACTCCGTGGGATAAGCACGGATGTTACTCTTGCTAAGTGCGTTCATCATTAGCCCCACGTATGTGGATATGCACTGCTCTATTAGTCTTACCTCTGTGTCACACGCCCCGTCCCAAGGGAACGCATCTTCTCCGCTTTTAACTAGCTGGTTGTTTTTACCCAACCACTCTGCGTTTCGATTGTTGTAACTATCTTGGCACTGAGAAACATAAGCACTTAAATCCGTTACGTCGGATTCATAATCACGCTTTAATTCGTTAATGTCGGGCTTTGATGTGACGTAATAGGCTTCTAGCTCTTTGTCTTCCATAAATCGTTAATTATAGCAGGTGCAATTTATTTTTGTAGGCGAACTTTGATGTTATTTAAAAATGTTGTATACCATTGGTAGTCCTTGGATATTATGTCCAAAAAATCGTGCAGGGGAATTTCTTCGTATATATCATTATATACACGATACATTATTTCCCAGTCAATAAACGCTGATGAGTGACGACTAGCGAATCTCTTTAAGTCTTTGCTCTCGCTGGAACTCTCTATTGTAGATAATCTCATGGCGGTAAAAGTTTTCGTCGTTCTTGTTAATAACCTGTGCCTTAAAAATTAGGTTGCGTCTCATTATTCCATTGTGCGTATGGGGAATAGACACCCTAACTTTTCTTACGGGTTTTTCAAGTAGTTTGCAAAACCAGAACAAGGGGTTCGGGGTGGGGTTCAACGCCTGAACCCTAACAAACTGGGGTTCGATGATTGCATCATCTTGCTTATTGAAATACTCTTCAATTTTTGCTACACCAGAATCCGTTAGTTCTCTGGTTTTTGTGCAGTAATCTTCATCATTGCACACCTCTTTGCGTATTTTACCTATTTTGGGTGCAGTTACCCCGTATTTTTCTGCTAGTTCTTTTTGTTTCATTAGTATCCTCCTGTTGATTTTACTTGTTGGAAGTCATAATCCGTGTAGTGAATTGGACCATCTCCAGCATTTGCCATTCTTAAATAGCGTATTAAGTCAAAGAAGTCCTTGAGGGCTTCATCGGACTTTCCTTGTGCGTTGTAGTTAATAAGACTGTCTATTAGATTCTCGCAGGAATCGTGTATAAAGCATCGGGGCTTGTTTGCGGCATCCAGTTCGTTATTGGGGTTATAGCTAAACCATTCGTCCAGTGCCTGTATACCTATCTGCTCCTGTCTTCCATCCGAGGGAACAAAGTGGAAGTCGAACTCCTCAAAGGAAGCAAATAAGTCCAAGTTGTTCTCATTCTCCCTAGCGAAGTATCTGGAGTCCCCTATGCGTTCAAATACCTCTATCCCTAACTCGTCCTCAATATCCGCAAAGAGTTCGCAGTATCCCTGAACGTCGTATCCTATCTTTTTGGAAGCTGGACCATACTTCCACTTCTCCCCGAACAATGCCCACTCTCCGTATTGCGACCTCTCTGGGAACTCCTTGGTTATATATATCTCTCCGAGTTCGTTTACTGCCGCCCACAAGGCACAGAAGTTTCTATTGCCCGCGGGATCAACTACTTGGTAGTGAGTGTATTCATCGGTCGATACGTCTGGGAACGTCATCCCCACAGCGTTTTCCTCCTCGCCCAGCACTTGCACCTCAGTGGAAAATAGGGGTAGCAAAGAAGTAATACTCTTGACGGGGATTCCGTAGGCACGAACCATGATTTCCTCGTCTGGACGACCAATTAGGTCCTTCTTGATACGCTCGTATCCCCCAAAGGGGTTTTCGTCGGAGTGCAAGTAGACAACAGCGGCATCCCTAGATGGGGCATATTGAACGACGGGGACTTGCTCTCCCCGAAGGAGTTCTGCGGATTTGGTAGATATGGTTCTTGCGTTCTTTTGGTATTCAGCTACAAAGGGTGTAAAGCCGTCGATGGGTGTAAACCCCAGTAGCATTTTTGAATTCCTAGTAGCTAGGCGAAAGCGTAGTGTGTTTACGAGTGCCGCATCCCCCAGATACTCATCCAGCCAGCTACCTATGTTTAGCTCTGGGTTGTTCTTGAAGCCGAACTCAAAGCCCTCTAAAATAGTCTGATTGTTGGAGAACTGGGTGTATGTCTTGAAGTCCACTCTTGTTCTAGTGTCTGGAAAGATAAAGCTACTCCCCGTGAATCCATTCTGCATGGAGAAGTTTATGTATCCCTCTATGCTCTTGGTCTTCTTCTTGAACTCCTTGGGCATCATTTCCCAAATTGCGGCTTGCTGAACTTTGACGGAGGTGTCCGCATTCTGGCTGAAGCAAACGATGTGTCCGTCGGGATTGTTGGTAACGGCTTCCATTACGAGCTTTGCACACCCCGTGGTTTTCCCCGATCTATTTCCTCCTAGGGCTAGGACTTCGTTGTATTCATTTAGACCCCTCCTTATCCTCCCCCAGCCCTCTAGGTCAAACCCCTGACGCAGGGGGTCCTCCTGAGATGCCCGTATAAGCCCCTCACGCACCCTATGAAGCTCTTGCAGGGCTTTGGGGTCACTCTCCCCCAGAAGGACTATCTCCTCGTCTGTGGGGGCTTCTATTAGGGGGTGCGGGGTGAATGTTAGTTCCATTATTCTTCGTCCCAAATTACTTCTACATTGTCGTCCCTAAAATCCAAGGATGCCTCTCTGAGTAACATCCTAGCTACGGATACCGTCGTGTATTCGGATTGCACTTCGCCCTCCTCGTCCAGAACTACTATTAGGTAGTTGGGGTAGTGTTCCCCAAGTATTTCCTTTAGCTTATCAAGAATCTCCTGATCCAACTGAATCCTCCCCTTCTACTACTTGGGCTTCGATGGCTCCCTCCCTTATTTGCTCTATACGCTTTCTAGCGGCATCCAGTGTATCCTTGTAGTCCTCCGCTGTATATATATTCTTTACATCAACCACCTGAGAAGCCTCGCCCCTAGCGGTCATAGCTTGTCTCTGGGAGTTTGCCTTGGCTATTGATATCTCTTTTAGGTCTCTGAACTCTGGTTCATAGCCACCTTCCAGCTTTACTCTAAGGGCATCAATCATATCTTCTTCTAGGGATTCTAGGTTAAGATAGCTCCTAGCGGCTAATTGCCCTCCTAGCTCGCGGAAGGAGTTTGTGTGATCCGAGTAGTCCGATAATACAGCTACCACGGTAGTCCTAGGTATGCTGTGCCTGCGGATCATGTTCGTCTGCGAACAGCCCAGTGCGTGCAGGTAAAGTATCTTAGCTACCTTCTCTGGGTTGTGCCTAGATAGGCTTTTGATCTTGGATGCTTCTTTCTCACGCTGGATGGTGACAATAGCATTAGAGATGCTTTGCATCAACTCGTCCTTCTCGTCACCCTGTTTCAATTCTGCAATTGGCTTTTCCATACTCTATTTCATTTTTGCGATAACGGATTGCAATTCTGCAATAACCCATTGCAATTTTGCAACACCTATACCATTATACATACATTATATATATAATTATAAGGGAGATGAAGATTATAGCACCCGCGAATTTGATTTCAATGTCATTCATGAACTGTGCTTATGACCTCTGGGCTTTGGATTGTCAAGCTAAAGCCAATCGGAATGTCAATTTTTTTATGGGGTTGTTTATATATATATAGAAATTCTGTCGCAACTTTTTGCAGACCCCCTCCTCCCCATGTATCCAGATTTCCACTACAAACTGACGTAAGTCGTTGGTATACAGCTACTATGGACACATCTGAGCCTAGCTAACCTAGCTAATCTAGCTAAGTCACTGGTTATCAATTACTTGTGTTACATATGAGGTAGTAAAATGTTTCTCCTTATGGAAATGTATCAAGAATCCCACTACAAACACCCATATTAGTGGTATCACTTTGGTCTCAGTTTCTAGCTAATCCTCTAGCTAACCTTCTAGCTCGTTTCATAAGTCGTTGACTATCAATACTATGGACAACACTAGGAAAACAGGGTCATGGAGAGATAGTTGAGAAAAACCTTCCAATTATTTGATAATCAGTTTATAATGGTGGCTCGTTCTTTTCCAGTCTCGCCCAGCAATGAGCCAGACAGAGTTAGCTAAAGCTAGCTACTTCGCCAGCCAGCGTTACCGCTGAGTAACATTATCCGATATCTCGACATGGAGAGATGGGGATTAGTTGCCAGCCAGCTGGGTGAGCCAAGCACAATGACTCCATGCAGTTACCGCTCCACTTTGATCATCCCTTGATGTATGTGCCAGCAGACTCAGAGCCAGTGACATCGATCACTGAGCTAGGTTATAAGTTGCCAGTTGGATCGGCAACGAGACGAGACCGAAACGCGAAAGCGTCCAGTGCTATCTGCACTGCTGATGAGGTCAGAACACCTCGTATCAATAAACCAAATACAAAAATAGATATGAAAAACAAAAGCGACAACAACACCTATGCAGTCATCACCCGTGAAAGCATCTTCGTCGAAGCTCCATGTGAGACTACTTACTTCAAGAATCTACTGGATGCAGAAAGATTCATGGCTAGCTACTTAGCACGACCAAGAGAAGTCGAGCAGTGCCAGCTGGTCAAAGTAATGCAGTGGCACGAGGAAGATGAAAACTGCACTGAATACGATGATGCGGTAAGAAGAGTTCAATCTCTTCGCGACCGCAGACCAGTGCATCACTTCTAGATCGAAACACCCTCATGGGTGTCTGACGGTATCTCCGTCACTGACGAGATCAGTATCAATAAACCAAATACAAAAATAGATATGAAAAATAAATGCGAACCAACAATAGATCTCAATTATAAATACAAAGCCACAGAAGCTGAGATACTTCGTATGTGGCTTAGGAATAATAAAGATGTGGATAAGGAAGACTTAGCTAAGGTAGTTAAAGCAAATGTCGTAGTGCTACATAGGTTAGTGACTTTCTATGATGGCTCACCGAATGCGATTGTTCGTAGATGGCGTAAGCATGGTGACTTCTTAGTAGCGGAGTATACACCACCAGTCACTCAATCATATGAGGTCACTGCTACCGTTACATTGATAGTGGATGCCACTGATGAACGCGATGCCATGCAGAAAGCAGACGAAGAGTTTGAGTCCAGAGACTTATGCTGTGAGATGCCATGGGAAGCAAAGCTAGAAGAGGATCGTGAAGACGATGAAGCAGATGAGTTTGATGCCATAGGCATGAAAGAACTCTGGAACCAATGCTAACAGGTCGAAACACCCACTGGGTGTCTGGCGGTATCTCCGTCACTGATGAGACCATCAGTATCAATAAAACCAATACAAAAATAGATATGAATAATAACGACAAACTAAAGACATGGCTCCGCAAGAATCCTAACAGATCAACGCTGAGTGCAAACGCGACAGACATAGCTTGTGCAGGTAAGCCACAGCTAGAGAAGTGGGTGATCGAATTGGGTGGTGATCCAGAGATGATCTACAATACAGAATACACCAAGACATCCGCATCAACTCCAGTAACTACACCAGTAGCTACACCAGTAGCTAGCACTGAGGTATCCGATGCAGAAAGAATCAAGATACTACAAGATATGTTCGGCAGTAGTAGTGACAATCTTGATACAGATAAGGTAGAGCAGATCGTGCGATCCGTAATGGATACCGAAATCCTACCCACCATCGATCAACTGAAGGATGATGTTAAAGAGTTGGCTCCGCTAGCTAGCACACTGAAAGAGATCGCTGACATAATGAAGACAAAGACATCGGCAAGGTTGCCAGTAGCTACAGCAGTAGCCAGCGGTAACAATCCTATGCTTGAGAAGGTTGCACCCTATTACACTGCTGGTGAAACATGTTGTGTGCCAGTGTGCATCTCTGCTCCACCATCCTATGGTAAAAGCTACAGCGTCGAGATTCTTGGCAAGCAATACGAGACGTTCGTCCAGCATGGATGCAATGGATCAGAGGATGAGTTTGCATCTCTGCAAGGTGGCTTTCAACCAGACAGTAAGACTGGTGGATGGAAAGTAGTAGACGGAAAATTAGCACAAGCAGTGCGATCAGCGAGTGAAGGTAACAATACGTTATTCTTTTTCGACGAAGCGTTCCGAATGCATTCAGAGACCGCTGAAAATCTTCTACAGTTTCTGGCTCCGCAACCAGACGAAGATGGCGATGATGTATACCAGCTATACACCAAGCATAGCGATGGTAGTAACCTAGAGTTACTGCAATGCAAAGCGGACAAGTTGCACATCATATGTGCGACCAATCTCTGCGAGATTGAACCACCAGAAGCACTGATGTCTCGCTTCCTAATAAAGCACGTTCAATACGAAACAAAGATGATTGAATACATCAGTGAATCAGTAGCTAAGAAGTTTGGCATAGCTAATCCAACAAACCTAGCGAAGCTATACGCTAAAGCCATGGGTGAGTCTCGCAAGATGCGAGCCAATGGTCAGATACTATTGCCACTTTGCATCCGCACACTGAAGCGTGCGTGTATGGTAGCAAAGGATGCCACTGACGAAAGCGTTCGCGAGTGGATCAGAGACGAGAGTATGGATGCCATGCTCATGTGGAATTCTGACACTGGGGATGTCACTGAGGATAGTGTGGCTGGTGTTAGGGAACTAGCTAAGATTCTTAGCTAACGTATCAACAAATCAAATACACATAGATATGAATATGCTAGATACCATAACTAAAGCGTATCGCTTTTGTAAGCGTAACGTAACCGCTACCCAGAAGGGTGGCGTTCTAACACGAATGAAGATAGCTACTGGCAGACGATATCAGTTTGATGTCGATGCCAGTGTTAACACTGCAAACTGGTGTTATAACAATCGTCTCAATCGACATGAGATAAAATGCGGAACATCATTGGATCGTATCTGTAATGCTGATACAAAGTCATCTCCGAAAAAGATGAAGGAGTTTATCCAGCAGATCATCCGACATGAGACTGAGCATGGCATCCAGACTGATCGCACTAATGTGGTCGGCACTTGGTGTAAGGATCATGGCATCCCATTCAGATTGTATAATCTGTTTGAAGACTGTCGCATCGAATACAACAGTGCTATCCGCAAGGATGGCGATGGTGCGTTCCGCTGGGTTAAATACCAAGATGTGGATACCAGCTATAACCTAGCTAGCTCACTACTATGGGCAATCAAGATCAATGAAGCTGGTATTAAAAAGTCAGCTAGTGCATATGTGCCAGATTGGACGGGATCAGAGTATATGATCTACGCTGGTAAGAGACGTAAGACTCGTCTCATCGTGCTGGCTTTTTATCGCAGGATAATAGCTACCACTTGTTCGATGAACCTAATGCCAATCTGTCTTGAGTGGATAGAGTTATTCGGCAAAGAGGTTCCGCCATCCATGGGCGATGATACCATCAATGGTGAGCTTGATCCCAATTCACCAGAGGGTGAGGAAGTCGATGAGACTTCCCAAGTCGAAGTCGATGACACTAACCCAAACCAAGATAGGCAGAGTAGCTGGTGGGATCAAAAGACAAAGCCAATCAACGATCACCAGATATCAAGGATAGCTAGGGCGATGAATTCCATCGTTACCAAAGCTAAGTCCACCAAGAATAAGCTATCCACCATGGGTAGTAAAATCTCAGTGGATCGTATCATACAGGGAAGCGAGAGATCGTTTTTCAAACGTGGTCGCACGAGAGGTAAGCGTAGAGTAACGCTCATCGTGGATACCAGTGGGTCGATGGAAAACACATGGAATGTTCATGGCGGTAGGGAATTCGTGTTAGCTTTCAGACAGCTAGCTAGGAAAAACCTAATCGATCTGGACATCCTATTGACTCAAGTCGATTGCACACGGAGTGCGGTATCCAAACGTATCGATAAAACTGATACAGATGAGTGGATCAACAACCTAGACTGCCAAGGATGTGGCGAGGGTGTTATGCAATGCATCAAACGGTTCCTACCGATGATCAAGAAAAGCACGACATCGATCATATTCACTGATGCGTATCTAACGGATGATGACATCGATACCCAGTTTTATCGCAACTTGGGTCTCAACATGATCGCATCATACATCGAACCCAATGACTGGGCGGTAGGTGGTGGTCGCAATAGGATGAATCAGCACTTCGCCAGAAGTGTCATCGCGACCAACGCTACTGATCTAGCTAGAAGGTTAATGCGTGAAATCCTCAAGGACTAATACGATGATCAGAAACCTAGAAGTCATCCTATACGTAGTCATACTGCTCGCGGCAGTAATCATCAGCGAAGCACAAACACCATCGGAGATCGTCACAGCTACCATCATACTGGAAGCTGGTGGCGAATACTCTGAGGGTGCGATGCAAGCGGTATACGAAGTGATCGCCAACCGATCAGCTAACCGCCAGCTAGCACTGAGTGAGGTCTGCCTGCAGGCATCCCAGTTTGCTTGCTGGAGCGACAAAGACGTAGCTAGCCAGATAGCTAAAGCCAAGTCTCACCCTAGATGGGGTGAGGCTTTTGTTATAACCCTGTATCCGAAAACCAACTACACTAACGGAGCAGATCACTACCATGCGGATCATGTCGATCCATACTGGAATAAACACATGAAGGTGACCGCCATCATTGGTCGGCACATCTTCTACAAATAGAAAGATAAATCATGGCTAATAAAGAGATAACAATAGAAAGATGCAGATATGGTGCATGGGATGGCTGGAGCGTATACGAGTTTGATGTATACCCAAAGTCATCCGTGCTAGCTGGTCAAACCCGCAAGCGTCACATCAATACCTACGAGAGTCTAGTGGAAGCTGAGAAGCACTATCCCCAAGCGGACGTAGGTTGCAGGGATGCACACAATTCATTCGACCATCTGCCAGATGGGGATGACATGGAAGCGTTTGAGCGGGAATGCTTGAGACGCGAACAATACTAGCTAGCTAGCTAGCCAAGCTCACACTCTTCGGGGTGTGGGCTTTTTTTATGCCCGCACACAAAAAATTTCAGGGCGGAAATTTACTATGGACAACCCTCTATCCTAGCTACCCCATCAATTCCAAATCAAAACGATTCCTAGCCCCCATGATACCCCAAATCTTTGTGCATACGCAGGGTAAAAACGACTATGGACAACCCTCGCTCCTATATATATTGAAGTTTTTTAATTAGGTGCTTGACACCCTATTGCATAACTGCAAACCTACGCTCATAGACCAGCACTAAGCTGTCTAATAAAAACATAACAAAAGGAGACAAAATGCGAAAGCTAAAAGAGTATAGAGTATTACTATCAACCCTCTACGGGGAGTGGGTAACAGTGCAAGCCGAGAATGAAGGCGAAGCAATGGACAGAGCCTCAGAGGGTTACCACAATGGGGTGGAGGACTCCGAAGTCATCAACTCAGATATAGCTGGGGAGGTTGAGCTGGTATCCGAAGAACCCTATAGCACAGAGCAAGTTCTGGATTTCATCAGAGATCACTGTATCCAGTGGGAGATGATTGGTCATCCATCGGAGGGTGATGCTCACATTGAGTTCCATAACTATGAGAATTCTACTAAGTTCTGCAACTATCCCTATGATGATCGTAATTCTGTTATTGAGGGTATCTGGTTTATAATGGATATGCATTACCAGCGAGAAGACTACTACGCTCAAGACGCAAAAACTCAAAAGTTATATCCCCATGCTGATGTTTAATGAAGACCATGCATCCAAATATGGACTCAAGGAGGCTGTTGTGCTTCACAAGATTATATTCTATGTTCTCATCAATGAGAAGGACGGGAGGAATTTTCACAAGGGACAATACTGGACATTTAACTCAAGAGAAGGCTGGCGAAATGTTTTCAAATGCTTTTCTTATGAACAAGTATGGAGATCACTCAAGGCTCTCGAAAAGAAGGGTGCTTTGGTCTCTGACTCGTTCAATAGAAGAGCGTATGATAAGACTCGCTGGTATTCTCTTTCGGATTCCCTTGTTAAAGAGGCAAAGGGAAGTGAATACTGGCAGAAAGCCATTCGCAATTCTGCGAAACCCAAACGCAAAACTGCGATAACCGATCGCAAAACTGCAACACCAATACCATTAGATAATAATATTATACAAGAAATTAAACCCTATTAATTATGAGTCATTTTTATAACTGCGATGAAACCGAACCCTTCCTTACGGAAGCCAGCACACCACCCCAAGCTAGAAAGATAGGTGCATACCCATCTGTCACTACAGTTATGGGTATCGTTAAAGAACCATTCCTTGACGGAATTTGGTCACCAGAACAATACATCCGATTAGCCAGAGAGTTTCCCAATGCTAGCCAACGGGACATCGAAAGACTGAAATATGGAATGCGTGTTTCTCCAGTGGACGGAAAAGAAATAACTTCCTCGGAGTTCGGAACCACTGTTCATGCTAGACTTGAGGATCACACAAATTCTATCATAGCTACAAGATCACCAGCTAAGATGGATTCCGAATGGGATGCTTGGGCTGAACCCTTTTTGAAGCACATAAAGGATAAGGATATTGAACCCGTAGCTAGCGAGCTTATAGCTTGGGACGATGAGATAAAAGTAGCTGGTTCCGTGGACTTCATTGGCAGATTACCAGACGGAAAATATTACATGGCTGATTACAAGTGCAGGGACTGCAAGGGTAAAGGCGGTAAATTCTACGAGAAGAAGGACTGCACCCAGCTAGCTATTGAAAGTTGGATGCTAGCTAGGATGTGGGACTTAGAGTATCTACCTACCATTGTTAGCGTTTGCATTGATGTTGGAACCCAGAAGCATTTTCACAAGGAGTGGACTTGGAAGCAAATGCAGAAGGGCATCGAAAGATTTAAGCTAACCGCTGAACTCTATTGGATGGACTTCATGAACCCCTAGCTACATGAGGGCATACCTATTCACATATAAACATCTGGATGATGATTCGGATACAACATACTGTTGTTGGAAAATAGCTAAGGATGAAAACACTGCGTTCAAATTCGCATTTGGTAAAAGTAAAAAGAGAAATCAAAATACATTAACAACCAAGCGTGGAATGAGGATTCACGTATTAAACACCGAAGAACATGACGTATCTAAAATATTCCCAGTTAGCTCAATACCGAAAAAAGAACTTGCCGAAGGAGTGTCCGATAATGAAAACTGGATGCTTTAATCCCTGCGTGGATCACGATCACAAAACTGGCATGGTCAGAGGCGTGGTATCCATGGAGGGCAACACATTCTTGGGGCGTGTAGAAAATAGCTTCCGAAGATTTGGGACAAGCTCCTCCGAGAGTCTACCAACTATACTCAGAAACATGGCTAATTACTTGGAAAAAGAATGCACAAATGTTCTTCATCCAGTGGGTCTCAAGCAATTATCTGGACGATTTAGTCGCTTAGTCGTTCATGATCAAGTGTTTGCATTAAAGAAACTTGGAGCAAAAAAAAGTGAAATAAATGCTTGCACTAACTCAAAACAACGCACAGTCTTATATCGTAAACTTACTACTAATTATGGAAAATAAAAACATACTATCGGAAATACAAACCGAACTCAAAGCCCCCAAAGGGCAACGCAATAACTTTGGCAACTACAACTATCGTAGTGCTGAAGATATTTTAGAGGCTGTAAAGCCCCTACTTAAAAAGCACAACTGTGCATTGGTGTCCAACGACGAAATGGTAGAACTCTCTGGTCGAGTATATGTAAAGACAACAGTTATTCTGGCGTTTGAAAATACTCCATTTGCTAGTGCTACTGCTTTTGCTCGTGAGGCTCTTACTAAAAAAGGTATGGACGAAGCCCAGATTACTGGATCAGCTAGCTCGTATTCCAAAAAGTATGCCTTGAACTCCCTGCTGGCTATCGATGATACCAAGGATGCGGACTTCACCAATAAGCACGGCAAAGACTCTCCAGCTACTTCCACGAAGGCGGTAGCTAAAACTAAATCCGAACTAATATAGGAGATATATAAAGTATGCAAGAATACGATAATACCAATAAGGGTGCGATGTTTAAAAACGATCGCAAACAAACTGAAACTCACCCAGACCTAGGTGGGACAATCAATGTAGAGGGCAAAGACTTTTACATTAATGCTTGGAAAAAGGAATCCAAGAAGGGCGTGCCTTTCTATTCCCTATCCGTTAAGGAAAAGGTGGCGAAGGAAGCTGTCGCTACCGAAGCACCTTTCTAGCACTAGCTAGCTACTAAGCCCCAGTGGGAGTTAGGAGGTTTTCATATCCCCTCTTAACTCCCATTTTTTTCACTACAAATAAAAATCAAATAAAAATAATAAAATGGTAACTTCTCAAGAAAATAATAACAAACTCCCCTCCAGCGGATCGATGACTAACTTCTCTAGTGGTGCAGTAAGAGATTCAATGCAGGGCAAGGGATTTCCCTCGCTGATTCCGACCTGTGCTTTAACTTCTCTAGCTAAACGCTTTGAGGACGGTGCAACAAAGTATGGCAGAGATAACTGGAAGAAAGGAATTCCGCTATCTAGATACTGCGATGCCGCGAATCGCCATCTCTGGGCATTGATGGAGGGACGCACGGACGAAGATCACTTTGGTGCAGTCATGTGGAACATAGCCTGTTGGCAAAAAACAAAAAGAATGATTGACAGTCACCTGCTTTCAGAAGAACTTAACGACCTTTAATTCAACCCAAATAATAAAAATGGATTACATCGACACATATAAAAAACAATACCGCAAGGCTTTTGA
>Ga0181399_1000071_pt1 | contig 32175 bp, 22 predicted proteins | sample 22SPOviralmetaG_FD_130128 | JGI IMG/M metagenome (GOLD analysis project Ga0181399, IMG submission 130128) | Marine viral communities from the oligotrophic San Pedro Time Series (SPOT) site, San Pedro Channel, CA, USA - 22 SPOT_SRF_2011-05-21 | ecosystem: Environmental > Aquatic > Marine > Strait...
CTTTTCACCAGTGATGTCAGCTGTTGATCTACTAGTTGGTTTAATCTTAAGTTTAAACTTGCGCTGAGAAACGTTTGTAAAATAACTGTCACCAATATAATCTACATCAACTGTTGTTTTACCGCTGCCAGCACGAAGCCTTTCAGTCAGTATATTTGCAAGATCCAAAGAAATGGTAACTTCAGCAGATTCTTCAATCGTTTCTTCAACTCCTTCAACTTCTTCAACTTCTTCAGCAGATTCAATTACTTCGGCTTCTTCTTCTTTACGATTAAATATCGCTTCAGCAGCTTGAGCTAAACTGTCATAGGATTTATGGAAATCACTCATTTGTTTTTGATTTGGTTTTAAATTTTAATTGTTAAGAAGAAGCGTCAGCATCATCTTTCTTTTCAGAATCAGCGGCAGCATCTTTCTTTGCCTTTTCCTTTTCTTCCTCAGCTTCCTTTTCCTGCTTTTCCTTTTCAGCAGCAGCGGCGGCAGCTTCCTTTTCCTTCTTTGCCTTTTCAGCGGCAGCTTCCTTTTCCTTCTTTGCCTTTTCAGCGGCAGCTTCCTTTTCCTTCTTTGCCTTTTCAGCATTGTCTGAAGAATCGCCGCCATCTGCTTTCTTAGCCTTTGCAATGGCCTTTTTATATACAATTTCTGGGTCTTCAATTCCAGCGTCTTGATAACCTCTTGGGACAGGTTTACCTGCTCGCTTGGCCGCTTTTTGAGCTTTACGAAGAGCCTTCTGAGCTTTCATCGTAGCCTTAGCCTTCATTAGTTTTGCACGATCAGCAATCTTTTTCTCACCCTTCTCTGCCTTTTTCGCAGCACGATCAGCGCGACCTGAAACGGTAACACGAGATGCAATTCCTTTACCAATCTTTTTAAGCAAGCTGTCCTTTTCGCTCAATGTATTAAACCTATCCTCAAGAAGGCCTTCAATCTCTTCATCAGACATCTCAGAGATATTAATGGTTTCATCTTCGAGAATACCGTCAATCGCGTATTCGTAAAGAGCATCTTCAGTTGCTTCTTCGGAAAGCTCAGTGCTTTCGTTAACACTGGTTTCTTCTTTGTTATTATAAACCTTATCAGCAACTTCCACCGTTTTGGTATCAACAGCGCTTTTAACTTTATTTTGCATTAAGTCGTTAAAGGTTGAAGCAGCTTCATCTTTATCGCCCAACGCAAGTGACGTGATTAATTTTTTAATATCGGTCATGTTGTTATTTATATTGTTTTAAGTCTTAAGTATTTAAAGTGTTACATATTTTCTATTTAAAACAGATCGTCTTCCTCTTCTTCAGGTTCATCAGAGATCTCTGCTTCCATTCTTTCAACGTCTTCTTCAGACATATTAAGAACGTTACTTCTTACCCACTTATTTGAGTAATATTTTCCAATATGAGGTTGAATTTGATCAAGCATGTTAAGGCGCTCGCCAAGGATCTCAAAGTCCTTGAGTTCGGAAAAGAAGTTATCCTCAATATAGTCAACAGAGATTGACTCACGAATGTCAGGCCATTCAGATTCGGTACAAATGTTTTTCAGCAGGCATTGAACCTTAAGCATTTCGATAAACAGTGCAGAGAACTTCTTCCTTAAACGGTTAATAAACTTTTGGAATTTAACTTCCTCTCTGCTAATCTCACTTGCTCGGCCAACACTAAACTGAGCGCCTTCAACATCAAGACGACCAACAGGAACGTTCAGTGAGCGATAAAGTTTCTTTTGAAAGAATACAACGTCATCAATCTGACTAAGGTTTTCACCACCAGGAAGGGTAGTAATTTCCGTTCCTCGTCCACCTTCTCGCCGTGGCAACCAAAAGTCTTCCAGCATACTCATGGCTTTGCGGTCATCTTTAACTTCACCGCTTGTTGCATCGTAAACAAGTTTGTTTCGATACTTACTCATGATACCCTGAACATATTGTTCTGCCTTACCTTTTGGAAGGTTACCAATATCAATGTAAAAGATTCGTCGTTCAGGGGCTCGTGAGATACGGTAAATAACCAACGCATCTTCCATGATACGAAGTTGGTTTACAAGTTTAACACTTTTGTGAAGGTAAGAAACCGCGTACTTACCAGCATCATCTAGGTTACCACTTGGAACATAAACAATACTTGTTGGATCAATTTTAATTGCGTTCGTATTTGATCCTAAATTGTCGCTGTAAAGAAAGTATTCTCTTGCAACGTAATGAGTTTTAACCTGACTGTCAGGATCGGTTTTACTTTTAATCTCTTTAATCTTTTTAATCTTAAGAGGATCAATCATTCTTACTTCCTGAATACCCTTTTTGATATTCTCAGGATCAATAAGAAGGTGATAATAAAGTTTACCGTCAATGTACCACCGGCGGAAAATATCGTGGCCGTTGAAGTTAAAAGAAAGAAGTTTACAAACGTTTTGAAATTCTTCTCGAATCAAATCTTTAACATTATCAGGAACGTCGAGCGCATCGGTATCGAGATTAACTGGGGTACCTGAGTTATCAGCAACAATTGCTCCGTTAATAATATCGGAAATAGCGTTATCACATTCGGGTTGGGATGCTGCTTGGCGATATTTAAGAATAGCGTCGCGTTCGTTACCAACGCTTACATCGTCAAGGTCAAGTGTTTGTCCGTAGTAACCACTTGTGCTATTCCCTGAAATGACCTGACTTCCGTCCGTTTCAATAGGAGGAGCAAAAGACGATATCTTTTTTTCTTCTTCGCTATCGTCGATTTCTTTTATTCTGCGTGAAATGTCAAGTCCGAATATTTTCATACAATTTATATATACATTAAATTATCTCGGGAGGAATACACCCCCCGAGATAACTGTTTTTAATTTTTACACTGAATAATTTAATTAAGAAGTAACTCCTTCAGCTGTCCAGTATTGATACTGGAAGTCAACTGTAAACTCCTCAATCGCGTCATTCGAGTCAGCAGCAAGTGCAATAGCGCTTACGTTTGTTGGAAACGCGTCAACGAAGGTGTATGTTTTAATACCATTTTCGTCACCGTCTCGGTCAAGTTGAACCATTTCCATGTTTCGCATGTAGCCCAAGTGTTGCCCGAAAATAGCGTCATCACTAACGTTAGCTTCGTGGTTATTAATACGATTTACCCAACCTTCAAACGCATCGCGAAGGTTAAAGTCAACGTCGTTAATAACAGTAATCTGCCAAGCTTCAGCAAAAGTCATATCACCAGCAATTTTAAGATTTCTTCCTCTAAAGGGAATTTCAATCTGTCCAATAGCGCTAGTAGGGATACCGCTTGTTGCTTTAATCAAAAATCGAGATTGCTCTCTAAGAGCCTGATTGTTGTCAGGGAATGTAACCCTGCACTCAAACAGGTTGGGTCGAGCGCCACCTTGAAAGTTTGATTTGAATTTTGAAATACCTGTGTTGGTAGTAGCCATAATTTTTTTATCCTAACTATTTGTTATTATTTATATCCTTATTGCTTATCTTCCGATTAATTCCTCGAATGATATACCAGTTCTAGTAGCAACGAAATTCAACGTTACAAAGTTAATCGAACGTGTAGGCTTGATAAAGATATCTGCCACAAAACGATTTGCGTCAACTACCGCACTGCCATTATTGGTTTCGTCGCAAACAACGCGAAAGTCAGTAATACCTCTCCGGCCTTGAACATCCCGAAGGAATGGCTCAATAGCGTTACGGAAAGTAGAGCGGGTAAACGTGTCGTTAAGTTCAAACAGTTGAAACTTACTTGCAGTAGCAATCGCTTTCTCGATAGTAATAAAGAGACGGCGAACGTTAATGCGATCAAACGCACTAGGCTTGGTTAAAGCAGTCTTGTCACCAAAGAGAACCGTGCCTTGCCCAGGTAGGGTAACAACAGGGTTGATTCGCTTTTGGTAAAGCTCATCACGATCCGCTTTCTTAGGGTTATACGCAAGACGTGTAACACCTCGAAGTTGACCACGATTAAGACCAGCAGGAGAGAACCAAGTATCGGCGGCATCGTCAGTAGCAGCACAAAGACCAGCAATGTGGCCATGAAGCTGAATAAATGCGAATGCGTCGCGATACTTATTATAAACATAAGCTGGAGTACTGTCAAACACAATATAGCTGCTAGAACTAATAGCATCAAAGTGTGTTGTGATTGAGGTCTTCTTAGAAGAATCTGATGTTAAATCCTTAATTGCAAGAGGAGCAGAGATAAATCCAACAAGATCTTTACGGCTATCAGCAATAGTTTTAATCTTAGCATCAGTTTCACCACCGCTATCTTCAAAAGCGAAGAGCAGGTTAACCTCTACGGTTTCCGAATCTTCAAGCAATTCAAGCGCGGTTACAACAGTAGCATTCGTGTAAGTGGATGCATCAGCACCACCTGCAAGCTCTACGTATGTTTCGCCGGGGCTATCGTCTCCAAGCCAGGAAATTGCTCCAAGGTCAGTAGAAACTGAAGTAATCTCTGGATCAGTTGATGTATCCTTAACACCAAAGATAAGTGAGGAATTAGTATTAACAAAATCTGCCCAGTAGTTCGATTCGCCAAATTGGTTTTTAGCATTACGTGCAATGGAAAGACCTTCGTGAACTTCAAGAATTTCTCCTTTAACTCCCGAGAATAGGCCGCCATTATCAACAACTACAACGGATACTTCGTCGTTAATAACAGTTCCTCCCGTGAGATCCAAAGCAAAATCGCTTGTCCCAGGTTTAAACTGTAATGATCCTCGAACGCTTGCGGGTTGAGAGTCATAGTTTTCTTCATTAACAACGTGAACCCTGAGTGAGTTACCAAGAACACCAGCATAGCGAGCAACAACGTGTGCGCCAAGCGTATTAAGAGCGGCTTGATTACTTTCGAGTTCTGTTACAGTACTAATAGTAAATCCGGCCGATTCAGGAGAATCATCTCCGTGGCTAGAATACGAGTTAAGTGCTGTAGCTGCGTTTGCCCGGACGACTTTCAAGTTGTTGCTGTATTTCAAGAATGCAGCAGCTTCTAAAAAGCTCCGTTCGAGTGTGGCGTCTTCTGATGAGGGGGCTCCAAAAATTCTTGCGAGTTCCTTCTCCGAACTGACGGTTACGACTTCTCCAATCGGTCCCCATCTGAAGTGACCAGCGTATCCACCAATAGAGGTAGACTGTGCCGGAATGATGTCTGTAAGGTCGATTTCTTTGACCTCGACACCTGGTGATACTAAAAATCCCATGTGTTATCCTTTCAGTGTAATTAATTTATAAGTGTTAAGAATCATTATAAGGTTATTTCAATAATACTATTTATTATTTTTAAGTTTTAGAGAGACCTCCAACGTTCCATCTCTTGAATGATATCCTGATAATGATCGAGTGACTCTGGTGTTTCATTACCAGAATCAACAAAACCAAAGGGTGGCAAATCCTCTTCCATCTCCAGTAGCTTTTCCTGATAAAGAAGATCTTTAAGTTGCACGTTACTCATGCTTTCAAATATATCGGTACTAACAAACCACGCAAAGAGGACAAAGTTCATTACTGAGTCATCATGTGTACCATCTTTACCGGCATAACTTTCACCTTTGGGCTCAAACGAACTCAACTCTGAAATGGTTTCAGGGTCTACTATATGAAGCTTTGAATCTTCAATAAGGTCTTTTAAGTTAGAGCAACCAATCCTTTTAACTTTACGCGACATGGTAACACCGATACCGTTACTCTTAACGGTACTTGTGGTAAAGGTATTTTCGTATTCGTGATCATAGTAAACGGAGTTACAAACAACCATACCAGCATCATTGTTTTCGATAATTACCAGTGCTTCATTATAAACCTTGGCAGCACGAATAATTATGTTGGGAAAGAGCAGTGGAGAGATTGTGTTATTCCGATAAGTACAAACTTGCTTAAATGGATTTTGAGAGATATCAATTACAGAGAATGTACTGTAATCCTGTCCTCTTCCCTTTGATACATCTGCACAAAGAATGTATTCATGACCTTCAATAGGTTCTTGATAATAGCTAATCTCGTGCTGGGTCTTTATCGGAGATTGCGCTTGCATTCCAAGTAACACGTCGGAATCAATAAGGGTTTGAGAACTGCCTATAAAGCTACATTCAAATTCTTGTTTAAACTGCAGCTCACTTGTGTTAGAAATGGTTTCTTGTTTCCATTTTTCATCCCGCCCAGGCACGTCACGCCACTTAATGGTAAAAGGTTTAAATTCGTTTGCACCTTGAGTTGCACCTTCCCATATTTTGTAAAACATATTACCTACCCCGTTTGGAGTACTGGTGATAATAACCTTTGTGTCTTTACCACTTGAAATAACGGGATAAGTTGAAGTATAAAATTCATTTGCTTTATTAACGAATCCAAACTCATCAAGGAAAATACAGTTAAGTGAAAGGCCTCGAATTGAATCACCACTTGTTGCAGAAGCGATAATCTCAGAGTTGTTACTAAACTTGATACTACCTTTGTTAAGAACTTTACATCCTGGCTGTAAAAAGAACGGAAGGTTTTCTAGCATCAGTGTTAAACGTCCCAGCATCTCCCTTGCAGTTGCACCTTTGTTGGCCAAAACACCTACCTTTTTATCAGCATTGAATATAACATAGTGAAGAAGCCACGCAACTGATGTAATACTTTTACCACTTTGGCGGCAGGCTAAGATGATAGCAAAACGGTTATCGTTAAAGTGCTCAACCATTTTCTTTTGATAACCCCGCAGAACAAATGGTGTCAGGCCTGTATCAAGACTAATAACCTTTACATAGTTCTCACAGAAATAAGCTACATCTTTACTGCACCGAATGTATTCATTGATCTCGTGCTTAGTAAATTGTTCTTGAACGCCGTCAGCCTTTACATGAGGGTTTCCATTATATGACAGCGGACTAGACATTATTTTTCTTTTTTCCTTTACAAGCCTTTTGCGTTTTGATATAATTAATTCCCGAAGGGATCAAAGGATTAAACATCAATAGGCTCGCTATCCGATCCTTTAAGGAACTTCTGGAGTTCAGAAGTGGTTCCAACAAAGATAGCGTTATTAGTGGTTGATCCACCTTCATTACCTTTTAGATCATCCGATTTAACAAGAGTCTTACGTTGCTTTTGAAGATCCAAAAGTTGTTGGTTCATTTCCGCAGCTTGTTTGATAAGGGTACCAAGAACTTCAAATGCTCGCGGATGTTCGGCATCAGCAGCAAGACACGACATGGAATCAATAGCAATCTCAGAAGTTTCAATAAGCTTTTTTATTCGATCCCGTGCGTAACGATAATCCTCTTCGGTTTCATCCACAAGCTGAGCATCAGAAGGACCAATCAAAGAATCAATCGTAGCAAGATCGTCGGAAGTCTTTTTTACCTCGTCCAGATTCTTCTGTAACGCGGCGACCATCGCATCCTTCTTACTCATAATTAATTTTATTTATCAGAATATTTTCCAGCCGTTATGGGGAATCATCCCATATTACGTTTGGATCAGGAGGGCCACCAATTTCAATCACAACAGTGTTGGATTCGGGTGTATCGGTACTTGAACCCGTTCTTACCCTAACACCAGCATCGGTATAACGTTTCGAAGTATCAAAGTCATTAAAGAAAGTATCCACAGACTTGATAAGACCGGTGGTTTGAGGGTTACTCGTGAACTTGGTTTTAACGCTAAAGGTTAGTGTGTAAACTATAAGACGTCGAGAAGATTCAAAGTCTCCTTCATACGCATCTTCTGCGCTTACGCCTGATAACGTTATTGGTACATCTGTTATACTTTCAGGACCTTCAAGACCTTTAACGCTTAAAGTATAATTAGGATTAAAATGCGGAACAATTTGCTCAAGTATCTGAAGAGCTTCATCCTGTCCTCTTGACATAATGTTCAGTGAAAAATCAAGAGTGTATGGTACGCATTGATTTACTTTAACTTTATTTCCTTCACTGTCAGTTTGAACATTTCGGTTTAAACGATTTAACTTGGTGGATTGGTCAAAGCTCAATCCTGTCATTTCAAACGACATGCGGGGTAGTCTAAGTGCAACGTCCCGCTCCGCCCGAGCTTCAACTCTGACCAGATATTTTTCCTTTGGAGCATAAGCAAGTGGAACCCGCCTTGCGCCAATTAATTTACCAGCATCAAGCTGCGCTATTTGAATGTCATTAAACATTTGACCAAAAGCAGCAACCATATTCTTTATGGTTCCATTGTAAAAGTATTCGTGTCCAAGCATAATCTTAATTAGGTTCCAGGCTTAGTTCCAATAACCGTACTGGTTTCAGTTACTCTTACTCCAGCATCAACATACACGCCGTTGGTGTCAAAGTCGTGGAAGAAAGTATCAACCGTTTCTATAAGGCCAACTGACGACGGGTAAAACGCAAACTTTGTTTTAAGTGAGAATGTTAGAGTATAAACTATAAGTCGGCGAGAAGATTCAAAGTCTCCTTCATATGCGTCTTCAAAGTTAACACCTACAAGACTAATAGGAACATCAGTTTTACTTTCAGGACCTTCAAGACCTTTAACAGTAAGAGAATAGTGTGGACTAAAGTGCGGTAGTATTTGTTCTACTATTTGCAAAGCTTCATCCTGTCCTCTTGACATGATATTCAAATCAAATCCCAACTCATAAGGAGCGGGTTGCCATACTTTAACTTTACTTTCTGGACTACTTGTAGCATCAGTTTGAATTGTTCTGTTTAAACGATTCAGCTTTGTGGTTTCATCATAAGAGATGTCTGTCATTTCAAATGACATGCGGGGGAGCTTGAGCGCAACGTCCCGCTCCGTTTCTTCTTTAACTCTCGCTAAATATTTTTCTTTCGGCGCATATGCAAGAGGTACCCGTTTAACACCAACCATCTTCCCTCCACTAATATTGGCCACTTCAAGGTCATTGAAGATTGTGCCAAAAATAGACACAATCTTCTTTAGTGTTTCATTATAAAAGTATTCGTTACCTAACATACTTAGAAGTTAAAAGGTTCTCCAAACGGATTCTCTTCGCTAAAGTCAAGAAAGTCGCCAACGTTAACAGCCTGACTAAAGGTCGAGTTTTGAGCTCCGTGATCATTTCCAAAAAGCTCGTCATCATCAGCAGTTCCATCACTTATCAGATTAATATTGCTAGCGGTTACACTTGCTCCAGATGTTTGGCCGGTGAGTACTGTTCCCGTTACCAACGTGTGATACTTCCCATCGTTAAAGGTAGGAGGACTTACGTGAATCCTTTGCAGCTGCGGAGAGTCGGTTGTAGTACTGTACTTAAAGAACTCGCACGAACCTGTAACCCCACTCGGAAGAGTAAAGTTGAGTGTTTCAAATTCTTGTAGTAACTGCTCAGGCGAGTCATTGTTGGTATACTCTAAAATCTGAGAATCACCAGCCACAGCTTGTATGTTATCAACTTCCCTTATGCCGGTATCAATCTCTTGGCTTTCGTATTCAAACAACTCACAAGAAAGTCTAAAAATAGGCAAGTCTTTAAGTTGAGCAAAAGGTTTCTTATCCTCAACAAATTTGATTTCAAACAATCCTTTGGTCAAGGGGAAGTATATAAGGTCTCCTTCAAGCGGACGAGTACTGTTCTCTGAATACCCGTGTCGACCTATAAGTTGATTCCAGCGAAGATTTGAAACAACCAAGTTAACGCTGTCTCGAATCTCAAGACCAAACTTAGAAAGTAATTGCCCATCACCTTCAAAGCCGTCAACGCTTTCAACGTACATCTCAATCTGATAAGCCTTTTCAAACGCGCTTATAAGATCTTCGTTAAGAATAAGATCCCGCTTAACAATTTTACGAGGAATGTAAAAACAATCTTGACCATATATTTGAATGGCCTCAATTATCAGCGACTCGTAAAGATCTTGCTCTTGCTTAGATCCGTTTTGAAAGTATTGATTAGTTGCCATTATCCGATAAATAGGTCAACGGGTTCTTCGTATTTAAGCTGCCACGTTTCTTTAAGCGCTTGAATATCAGCAGTAGCCTGTTCGTATATTGTAGCTCCACTGATTGTAACTCCTCCTGGAAGTTGCATACCTTCAAACTTACTAAGGTTCTGACCCCACTGCTTTTTAATAAGAAGCGTAAGAAGTTCTTTTAAACCCATGTCATCGAAAACATCTGTATAAGAAGCAGGATCTACGGTTTGATAGGTTTCAAAAATAATAAATTCGCCTTCTGCTACATGGTCTTTAATGTCCGCGTAAAACTTTACAGTATTCTTGTGACGGTTAAAAGCCATTTGTGTTCCATGCCCGTTGAGAATATCTTCAACCAAGCTCATGTATTGAGAAGTAAGCTCGTAGTTTAAAAGACCGCCGGGGTTTCTCATTCCAAAGAAGTCATTAAGATACATCTGATATTTCGCATTGAATAAAGATGCACTGGTAAAGTCTTCAAAACCAAGAACCCGAACAACAGCAATAACAGCATCGGGAACTTCAATTTCGTTACTCGTGAGTTCAGCTGCAGTTACCTGGTGTTTGATCAATGTTTTGACGGTAGCATCGCTGTGATACTCTTGCCAAAATTGAATCGCTTCATCAATACGATCTTCAATTTGATCGTCATCAATATTGATTTCAACCACAGGAGCTCCAAGCGCTCTTAAACAGTAGTCAGCTAATTCGGTTCTAGTTGTTGGTTTAGCCATACAACTATTTATATAGTTTAATTCTTATTACTTACACCTTCTTCTACCAATTTGAGAAGACAGCAGAACGGTAATAAAGACCACAAGACCCATGAGAATATCATCAGTGGAATCCTTTAGCATTTGAGATGGCAGTTCAAGATCGTTAAACTTTTCTCTATACCAAACACAAGTTCCAAGTAAAGCTTTATATGAAAAGATACCAACGATTGAAAGCAAAAATATTCTAGTAAAGGTTTTCATTAATCATTTCCGAATAAATCGCGAAGGATTCTTTGCGATCCTTTTAGCCAAAGTAACAATGCCTTCAATTACTTCTGGTGATATAACACCAACAATTCCATAAATCACAGCTTTATACAAACTATCAATTGATGTTTGCTCTAGTATGTACCACGCAATCCCACTTGATATAGCAGCGGCTGGAATCCGTTTACAAAGAAGCTGAGCGGTAATACTTTCCTTTGAAGAAAGAATTCTTGCGATCATACCCGCCGCACCAATAAGTGGAACCAACCAACCTCCATCTAAGAAGGCCTGGATTAATGATTTTTGGGGCTCTTGCATATTTGCGGTGGTATCAAGTATTTATACAAACTCTTCTCTTAACATTGTATTAAATATAGTTTTTTAACAAATCATTAGCTTTCGTGTAAAGCCTTGGACACCTTACATTATCCTTACCCATGATTGTTTCTAAAATTGCTGACGCCGCGATAATTACAGAAAGCCTGTCGACAAGTACTATTTCAAAGTTGTGAATTGCAGCTTCATAAATCTCTTTTGAATATTCTGCGTCCTGCCCTGTCACATAACACGCTCCCAACACATTTACCATTGCTGCAGGCCATAATTTAATATCAGCAAAGGAATGTATCTTATTGAAAAAATTTAAAGCCTCGTTGACATTTCTTTCTTTTACATAGCAATGTGCCAGTGCAGTCCAAATTGAGGTGATCCAACGATAAGTAAATTTACGCCAATAAGGATCATTGAATTCTTTGAAACCTTGCAGGTCTTTATAAAGACTTTCCAGCTCATCAATAGATCCCATGTCGTCATAAATGTATCGATAAGCAAGTGTACAAAAAGACTGACTTACAACTTCAAATTTATCGGGATAGATCTGAGCTAAAAGAAAAGCCCGACATCTTTGGTACCCTGCCGGATCGTCGTTTCTACCTTTAAAGTTTCTTACAAACCTTTTGGGGTTATAACGAAGGCCTTCTAACATTCGGTTAAATTCATCAAGATCCAAACCCGGAATAATCAGATCATTATCAGGAAGGGATGAATAGTCAAACGAAAGCTTAGTATCCTTATAGGTTATAAAAACACTATTTTCTTTCCAAGAAATATTAGGGACCATCATTTTCGGAGGTATTATTAAGTTGATCTGAAAGTTCTTTAACCTTATCTTCAAGCTGGTCAATACGACCCATGGCTTCAATAGAGAAGATGATTGCTTGGTCCACCAGTCTTTTGTAATCTTCTTCGCTTATCTTCCGTTCTTTAGGGGGCGGGTCATTTTGAAACGAGATAGATTCGTCTCTCAGAATCATCGCTAAGCTTTCTATGTCTTTTAACGAAAAATAATTTTTTGAATACTCTTGAACGCTACCGTAGTTTACATACGTGTCAAACTTGTGAGGTGTGACGGGGTCTGAATACGTATTATTATAGATAGCTCTCGACAAAATTTCAGATGATGATGGAGTTTCATACGCTCGGATTCGTGGAAGGTCTAAGCCCGTAACCTCACAGAAGTCGTCAATAATATTTTCCCCTTCTTTATATTGTCTAATTTCAGCAATTTTTCTCCACCACTTCCAACTGTTATAAGTTCCAGCGCCAAATTCATGAAACCATCGAGGTAAAGTCATTGAGCGTAAAATCTTTTCGTCCATCCTCCTTCGCCGCTCAAATATTTTGCCTTCAAGAACTTTATGTCTAAGACCCCACTGCTCCCATGCTGACTTTAGCCACTGCCCGGGCGCTCTAACATAAAGTATAATCTGAACATCAAGATCAGGTGACCAGGTCGAAAGATGTCTAAGTAACTTAACAGCTTCTGGGGTATTGGATATTGCTTCGTTTGACCAAAAAACGTGATCACAGCCGGTCTTCTTTGAATGAGAGACAATAATCTTATACAATGTTTTGGTCTTTTCTGCGGTGTGCTGCGAAACTAACCACTCGTGATTCATTCGATTCCCATCGGGTAAAATTGGCCACAGCCTTCCCAGACCCGTTTTACCCGCCGTAAGATTTCCTTTATACTCTTGTAATGCAAACTGAATTGCACTTGTTCCGGTTTTACCTAAACCGATATGTGCTGTAAACTTCATCCAATTAATCTTTCTACCTTTTCATCCCAAACACTCTTAGAGAATTTTTCGTTAACTAGTTTTCTAGCAGAGTGAATTTTCGACCTACTTTGACCTGTTAGGTGGAAGTAAAGAAGTTCCGCGTATTTTTTTGCTTCATCCTCTATCTCAAAATCAATCAAATAGTTTAAAGGAACCAGTTCGCTTACAGCACCAACATTACTAACAGCCATTGGAACTGACCACTGCATTGCTTCAAAATATGTAAGAGGTATACCTTCGTCAACCGAAGGGCAAACAAGCGCACTGGCTCGTTTATAATACTCTTGCATTTGTTTATAATCAATACCTTTCTCAAATTGTATCCAGTGGCTAACTTTCAGTTTCGCTGCATGTTCTTTAATGTCTGTATAAAGCGGGCCGTCTCCAACAAACTTAAAAACCGGCATATAAGCGGCAGGTAAAAGCTTAGCCAACTCTGCAGCAATATCACAAACAAACTTAGGACGTTTTTGAAAGTGAAAGCGGAAAGGACATAGTACGTACCTGGGATCTTTATCTGTTTTCCTTAAAGGCCAAGTCTTTTCTATCTCAGGAAACCCGAACCAATAAAGGGTTTCAATCATTCTTTTATTTACGCCTTTTTCAATAAGTTCATTCTTAAGCTTATCCGAAACAGTTAGTACCAAATCAAAAGGAGTTCCTTTTTGAAGGCTTTTCTCAAAGTCCCAAGGTTCTTTTAAAATCATGTGAAACAAAGAAATTAACTTTGTATTTGGCGCAGCTTCTTTTATTGCCCAAGCTTGATCATAAGCTTCATGCGAATTATTGACAACCGTGTAAACGGGTTGCAGCTTTCTAACGATTTCTATAACCTCACCGGCACAAATAACGTCGTCAGCAAGTTCGGTAAATGCAGATTCCCTTCGGCTTTCTTTATGCGGCATTATCCGCGTTGTTATAATGACGATTCTAAAGCCTCTGTTTTTATAATGCAGCATTAAATCCAAGCCGCATCTATCCGCTCCTCCGAGCGACATCCAAGGGATGATAAGACAAAAGACGGGCTTTTCTTCAGTGTGCTTTGACTGAGATTTTAGAATGACCGGTTTTTTACCAAGTGCATGGCGGGACGGTCGAGATGTTTGGCGTTCAGTTCTTTTGGACCTTCGGGACATATATTATATATATGCCTTAGTAATCAGCTGCATCAAAGTAAAGACGAACTCGAAGGAAGCCACTAACAGAATCAAGTCCACTAGTACCAGATGGATCATTACTAGGATGGCCATTCTGGATAACCTTTATGTTAATGCCATCCCCGGCGGCAACTGCTACACTTACAGCACTGCTTGCTCCAGTGTAAATTTGTCCTCGGTGCGATCCAGTATCATGTGCAAGCGGGGTTGTTGGATTTCCGTCAACTGTCACCGTTGTTAAAGTTACAGCTGTTGGGCTATCATCAGGATCTCCCACAGTAATAGCAAACTCAGGATCGCCCTGATCTGACGCGACAACTGCCCATGCTGGAATATCAATTTCTGCTTTACGGAATGTCATTGTAGTGTTAACACCCATAAAGAAAGCAGTCTCATTTACTTCCAATGGATCCACGACATTAGCCGAAGATTTAAAATCGGAAACAGGCATATCCAACGAGTAAACATAAGGGCGAACACTAATAGCACCAGCGGCTCCAGTTGCGCCTTGAACACCTTGAGCACCAGTTGGTCCAATAGGACCTGCAAGACCTACACCAGTGGGCCCCGTAGGACCAGTGGGTCCAGTTGCGCCTTGACTTCCGGCAGGACCCGTAGGACCAGTTAAACCTGTGGATCCTTGAGGACCAACTACACCAGCAATTGCGCCAAGGTCATCCCATTCTTCTGGAGAATTATCAGGCCCTTTATATGCAAAAAGGTGAGGGGTTCCACTTGCAAATTCATCACCTGGGGAATCAGATAAACTCCCTGGGCCAATCTTAACAATAAAACATGTACCTTCTTTTTGAAGCTCATCAGCAAGAGGATTAGGACTTGAATAAGAAACAGGAAGGTCATCACCATAGTCAACAACACCAGCAATCGCTACACCAACACCAGGGTCTCCTTTAACATTACCAATCACTTCTGTTGAAGAATCGGACTTGACCTTTGATACATTACCGTCAGAGTCAACAGTAATATCTGTAATAATAGCAATAGTATCAAGGTATTCATTTACTTCTCCAGCAACCTCACTTGTGATATTAAGGTTGTTTGTTACCAAATCACCATTTTCGTTAAGGAAAAAGATTTTTTGATCGGCGGCATTAAACGCAATTTCACCGTCTCTTAGTGAATCGACATTCGGAGATTCTCCAGATGAAAAGGAGTGTTTTAAAATAATTCTTGTAGGTGTAGTAGCCATGTTAGTAGTATATATATTTTATGAAGACAGAACCTGAGCCTCGATTGGATGCCAATCTGCTTTACCATCGACTTGCTGTCCTGAACCAGCTCCTAGGAAGTATGTCGCGATGCCAGCTCCATAACTCCGGCCGGGTTTAGCCGCAAATTCTGCTTCGGTTTCTCCGACAACAGCGGTTTTAGCAATTGCGAACGATGCAACATAATTACCTCCACCGGATGAAACCAGCCTCGAGGTTTGTATTGCAACAATATTTTTAGGATCTTCTGGAAACGGAACTCTGATATAACGGCGTGTTGTCGAGTTAAAGTATTTACCTGTTCCTAATCGACCAGTAGTATTGCTTCCTCCAGCAAATAACGCATATTTACCTGCTTCACCTTTCGATTCAGCAACAATGAATATACTTCCTGCATTGGAGCCATAGGCACCGGATGAAACAAAAACCTTTTCGACCCACCAATTAGCATCAATAGTAGTTGATAAAGTAAAGGCGGTATGGAGGGCCCGACTTGATAGACTACCATCTTCCCTGTCAGCTAAACCATTGTCTGCATCTCCGGCATGTCGAATAGAACGATTTCCGTCGGTATTTTCAGTGATAACAAATGAGCTATCACTTGATGAAATTGCAATGATATCTACAGGGCGATCATCTGTTCCTAGAGAAACCACTCCAGGACTTCGAGTATTAACAGCAGCGCCTCGACCAAGCTGACCTCTGTCATTTTGACCCCAAGACATAACAGTTACGCCGCCAGTAATATCGGTTTCTGAAAGAGCATCTAGCTCGGTAGCGGAATTTGGCGTATTAACTGTTCGTCTTGCTAAAACAAAGGCGCTAGAGTTTGTGCTTGTCGTCGCTCCAACTGAAATATCAAACATACCTTTTAATTTTGCAAGGTGACTTACAGTCCTGTTGCCAATAGAAGCATCAGGATAAGCACTAGTTGTTCCTCCTTCAGCAAGAGCGTTGTATGCGCGGGTTTCGTCAATAAACAATCTAAAGTGAGATGAAAGGTTTGCGTTATTTTCGTCACCGCGGATAATGTAATAGAATCTATTATTAAATTTTAATCTTTCAAAGTCTTCAAATCCGTGATCTACATTGGCTTCACCAGATCCGGTTCCAGCTGCTGATCGAAATACTTTATTACTAGTACCGGTAACCACTTGAAGGAATATCGCGCTATCCAATGTTGTTCCACTGTCCAAAGCAGGAACGTGTCTCATCACGAAGCTATCAGTGTCTCCATTTCCTCCCTGTCCTTGTCCGTTCCATCCGGCAAACCAAAGTTCGTTGTCGTTTTCATTACCAGGCTTCCCAACAATATGCCAAGAAGTAAAGGCATTAATAACAGATTTTTTAATGTAGTAAGAGTATTGATCAAATGTTTCCGATCCAGTGAGACCAAGCTCGGTTTTCCATGCAGCAAGAGCCGTTGCATCATCAGTATCATCAAGGCCGCCTTTTAGAGTTGCGTTGCTCTTGTAATAATGGAATCGTTTGTTAACTTTTTCAACAGCATCAGAATCAAGGCTGCTAATACCTGCAGCTCGTTCTGTATCAGTTAATCCGAATGTAGCCCAAAGACCGCTTCCCGCACTATTAAGACCATACACCAAAGGGCCGGAAGCATCGTATGATGTCTTTGCTGTGGATCCAGTTCCTAATGTGCCGTAGGTGGCATTAGTTATTCCAATCACCCAACCGCGAGTATAAGGAACACCCGCACCGGCAACAGCAGCGCTGCTCGTTTCATATCGTTCTAAACCATTAAGGCGATTGCCACTAACGTATTCGTTGCCAATACCGTCTTTGGTCTTGATAATAATTCCAGGCTGGCTCTCTTCATTTGTATAAGTTACCGTATCAACAGTAACAGCATTGGCAGGCCATGAACTCTTTTGAGGAAGCATGGCTGGGTTTGGAGTTTCAACCGCGGTATCGTTGTATGGCTGCTCCCCGAACGAATTAAACTCAGAGTAATAATCTATAAAATCGTCTGCGGCTGTAGTGCCGCGGGATTGTTGACCAATCTCGCCGCTGATATTTCTTCCACTGCCATAAAGAACGTCATCTTCATCTATAAAGAAAAAGTTATAATGATTTGCAAATGAACGTTTAAAAATTGCTTCTTGATTCGTAATTGGTGAAATGGCAGCGAACCAACCATCAGGTTTATCATTGCGATATTGACTCGTCCCATGCCGCTCTTGATTGTTTATACCAATAACTCGGCCTCTTCCATCTCTATCTACCATAGTTACTGTCATTTGGTTATCGAAATATGATTGGTGGCCATCGATAAGTTCTGCAAAGGACTTAACGCTATCCTCGTATACTCTAACTTTTGTAAGGGCGGAATCGACAAAGGCCTTTGTGGTAGCGTGAGCATCTTCGGTTGGAGTTGCCACAGAAAGTGTACCTGCAGAATCCCGTTTAGCAAGTGTATTAGCAGTTGCTGCAGTATCAATCTCTTCAACGAGCTCAAGTTTTCCACCTACACCAAATGCGAAATCATCGGTATTAATATTTAGTCCAATCTTTCCTCCCGTAATATCAAAGAAACCAACCTCAGCATTACTTGTATCAAAGAGGTTAATTCCCGAAGCACCAGCAACACCTGTAGTAGTTGAAACTGCAAACGATGTAGTGTCGTCACTCTTGTATTTAATAAGGTAAACAATTGCATTACCTCCAATAGGATCTTCTTCACCTGGTGACCCGATTGTATCAGGAAGTGTTGTACTTCCGTTAGGACTGTCAATACCTTCAAGTAATTCAATAAGCTCTTTAAACTCAGTATCAATCGGGCTATTTTCTGTATCGTCAAAAGAAAGAGTTTGACCCGCGCAAGGGATCCAGCCTGGGACTGTATTTAAAATACCGTAGTTTTCAGGACTGCTTAATCCGTTTAAAGTTTCAGGCCAATTGTCAAGGATTCTCGCATCTACTGCAACCATTGTTCCAACCGGAATCAAAGTAACTGGAAGAGTAAAGTTAGACTGCTGCAGTGCTGCTATAACGTCTGCAAGAATACTAGTAGCAAAAGAACTTTGACCTAGCCATTCAAGTTGACTTCCAGTTCCGCTCCATTTTAAAAGAGACGGTGTAACGCCTGGTGATGTGGCAGGTAAGTCCCATTCATAGTTGTTAACACCAATCGTTGGTGAGGAACCTGCAAGAGCAAGCTTGTTGCCATCAGCAATTTCAAAAATACCTTCTCCAGCTCCAGAATAATCAAACTGAAGTTTTTCTGGTGTACCTGCGTTTTCAAATTTAAGAGATGCAACACTAGAAGTAGAAGAAGATTTTAAACCAATACCACTTGCCCCAATCACTTCAAATCCACTGCCCGTGGTAAAGGTGCCAGAATTAATCTGAAACGTTGGCGCATTAATTATTCCGGTTGTTCCACCTAAAGTAAAGTTACCTGTACTCGTAATGGTTCCGGTGCTCGTAAAACCTCGCGTTAAAGTTGCGGATTGGGTAAATGATTTCTGACCAGTGATTGTTTGGTTAGAAGCTAATGTCAGAAGCCCTTCTGAACTTGTAACAAAGTCAGTAGAGTTTAGACCATCAATGATCTCATTACATTTATCCGCCCACTCTTTAAACGTGTCGGTGTTGTCAATTCGTGTTAGATTAAAGTCAAAGGCCATAGATTAATTTCTTCTTGTAGATCTATTTATCACTGTACATCACAGCTTCTAATTTAATAATTCTTTCTTTTAACTCGCAAACTTCGCGTTTAAGTTCTTTAATTTCCTTATTACGTTTCTTTCTGGCAAGAGCTGATTTATAAGCATCTTGATCGGTATTAAGTACTACACCTGTTTCTAGATTTTTTACTAAATGCGGGTTATCAGCAACCTGTCTTTGTGATTCATCCATGTTAAACGGTTGCAATTATTCTCAAGTCCTTAGAGAAAGGTGCATCACCGTAATTCTTTCCTCGCATGACAATTTTAATTATAAACGAACTAAACTCTACTGGTTCAGTATTAAGATTAAATCTCACTTCACTAAATCGACCTCTATTAATGTTAACTGGAATCGACGTAGGATTAATCGCACTAAGCGTATGAAAGTTGGTATCTGTTTCAGTGCTACTAATGATAGCATTATTGGTATCTTTAAGCTGGGCAAATACCTCAATCTCAGATGTTGTAGAAGGACGATTAACGTCAAGATAAACATCAATCTGATCACTGAGATTATCCAAAGCCATTTCACGTGTAATGTATTGAGAAGTATCTCCAGTTTCAGAGATAAAGTAATCTCTTGTTTCTAGTGAAAGATCTCGGTTAATAACCGGTGTAAGTCTTTCGTCTGTTGAACTGAAGAATGTTTGCAAGTTTGTTTTATCAATATTGGACGCTTGGATATTGTGATTTTGATTGGTGATATATTCTACCGGTAAGAGAGGCTCAACATCGTATTTGGTTTCTTCAAAGAATACTTCATTTCGGATTGAAGTTTTTCCACCCAAGTTAATTGATTTTTGATTTAATGAGAATGCACCAACGTTATACCTGTTAAGGGTTCCTGTTATGGTTTCGGTTTTTGTACCATCAGTAATAGTTACGGTTGGCACTTCAAGATAACCAAATCCCTTTCTTACAAGATTGATTTTACTGATTGAGCTGTCATCTGGATTAAACACTGGAGTAGCTGTAGTAGTAATCCCGCCGGAGACTGCAACCTTAGTTGAGTTACCATCTGAATCAATTACCGTTGTGAATGGTGCTTCAACTGTAACAGTGCAGGTAAGTTCGTTCCAACCCGTATTGTTAGAAATTGTAGTAGAATCAATCTCACCAAGGTGAGTTCCAACTTGAGGGCCCGCCACAAACTGCGCGGTTTGATTGGTCGCAAAGGAACCTCTGCGTAAGGTAAATTTCAAATCCTTGTTTTGCATTGGCGTCCAAGTAGACTTATTGGAACTTGCAAAAAGCGATCCAAGTGCGGGCTGAGAAGTAATAACATGACCTGTTTGAAGATCGGTTTTATCTCCACCTTGTTCTGCAATATAAGCGGTGTACTCAGGACTTGTCGAGAAACAAACCGTTGCATATTCGGTATCAGCCGCAAGGTGAATCGGATGTGGAAATTCAAACGTGGTTGCAAGTGATGCATCCGTACTTGTTCTAACATCTTCCCAGTCAATAGAAATTTCACTGCCAGGAACAACTTCTCCTGTTGGATATCCGTTTGAGGTTGTTACGATATACGATTGAACAGGGACCTTCGTGTTTTCAGTTGCGGGTTTCCCTGCAAAGAACAAGTCGATTGAAGTAGCAAAGATACCAGTTGTATCAGTAACACTAAATGATTGTGCAAGAGGATCGTAAATGGTATTTGTACGTGTTTCAGTTCGCGTCTCACGTTGTAACCTCGGAAGAGTTGTACTGATGTTTAACGCTTGCTTGTTTATTTCAAGTCCATTTGAGATGAACCTTGCCGAAGCATTACTTGTAGATTCTTCCTTTAAGTTACGCGGCGAATTTGTAATAGTAACTGTCTTTTCACCAGAAGAGAATCGCAAGGTATCGTTGTTTGGAATAATAAAGATTCCTTCCGCAACTCCGTCAGCATCAGATATAATATCAGAAGTAGGAAACGCGGCTAAAAGAGTTGCTTCATCAGCTCCATCGTATTGACTTAAGCTTGACTGGTCGAAGCCAGGGAGCAGTGAGTTAATTTGTCGTGTCTTTTCTTCAGCACTGTTTGTGGTTGCGTTAATTGTATCAAGGATAGTTTTCACATAGCTCCAGTAACGCAATGCTGTATTTTGATTAGCAACAGTGGTTGCAAATGATCTGTCAGAAGACTTTAAGTTATACCAACGTGTACCAAACCAAGTTGGAACCGTAAGATCATTTGTAAGGAACTTCTCAACTTCACCTTCGATTTGACTCGTAAGTATCGCGGTTTCGGTATGCTCGTGGCTATTGATAATCTCGCTTCGAGTTAAAAGGTGAGCGTTACTTGTAACGTCAACTCCGTCAATAAAGAAGTAGAACTTCGAGCTTGGTTTAAGACCTTCAGCTCTGAAGTATAACGCCTTTGATCTTGCGTATGGCCTGACCTTAACGTCAGTAACAAACTCACCCAGCGCCTGTTCAATTCTTTCTTGAACAACTCGAGTTTCTGTAACTGTTCGGGTTTCTTCCCTTTCCCACCAAGGTCCGGTGCGGGTTGTATCGCGACGCCATCCACCGCCAAGCGCAGGATTGCCTTCACCAGGCCTCGCCGCACGCCAACCTGCGTTTGCTGAACCAATTCCGCTTGCAGCATTTGCTCGACCTGCTTGATTTTCAAGAACGTCGTTAAGAGTATCAAACAGGGTTGTTCCACCAAAGATATCAAAATCAATTTCTGGTGCGGTGATTGTATCGTTCCACGTATCAACCTCGGGAGCAAGTATCATTTGACCTAGAGTTGCAACAAACTCATAAGGTTGAACACTCATGAATTGTGTAGCATAAGGCTGAGTAATATATGCAACTTGGTTATAAGGAAGTGTTAAAACTTCGTTATGAAGGCCGGACTCCGTGAATTCAGAATCCGCATCAATATCAATACCGTCAGTGGAAATTAATTCAAAAGGAATGCTGTATCCTTTAAATGCAGGATAAAGATGTCCGCGTTCTCTTTCATAATGGCAAAGGAAGTCAGAACTTCGAGCATTACCAATAGTAAAGTTTCTAAAGCCATCAACTACAAGACCATTTTTAAATCGTGCAGTACCGTCATCATCAAAAATACTTTTATCGTTTGCACCCTTTTCCAAAAGCGAGAGAGATGTGTAATACTCAAGGTTGGATACCCGTGTATCAATCTTACCAATATCGCGCATTGTATAGCGGCGATGGTTGTATTTCTCAACACCAATGTTGGTTGCTTTAAACGTATAAGCAGGAACAAACAAGTCGAAAAGGACCAAGCCATTTGCTGAGTTAGTAGGAGGAACAGCAGTAAGACTTGGTGTTCCTTTTTCGATTGAGAAATCTCCGTTTGGTAAAATAGTTACTGAGTCAACACGGGGTAAGAAGTAATCAATCTTACCGGTAATTGCGCTATAAGGATCAAGCGCAAGAATATCTGTTGTGCTTGGGTAAGGTCTAATATCAAAGAAGTCTCCCAAACGTTTACCGTTGTAAAGAGGAATATCCTCAAGATCAGATTGACCGCCAGAAGAGTTTCTATAACTGTTTACCGTGTAATAGTTACCTCCGCTAAACTTCCAGTGCTTTACACTAATGGTAGATGCACCAGCTTTAAGGCATCGAACTTTAGCAAGTTCGTATTCTGTTGACCTCTGACCGTCACTAACAAGTTCAAAGTTATCATCTTCAACGCTGATCAGGTGAAAGACATTCGGAACTTCAACAATATCCCCAACGGCTGGCAGAGGACTGTTATTTAAAGTTATTGTTTCGGTGGTTTCGGTTTTAATACCAATGTTGGTAAGGTCATTTACTACTGTAGCAATAATGCTAATAACATCTCCATCGGCCGCTGTTGGAATATCTAAAGTTAGCGAATCCGTGTCAGCGCTTGACACAACAGTAAATTGTGTTGGTAGTAAAACCTTATCTTGAGTAGAGTTGTAAACAGTAATTGAAGAAGGACTCTTATCAAATGTTACTCCAGTAAGATCAAAGGTTACTTCGTTACCAGAAGCTACCGGCATGTCAGCAGAGAGGTTAACTCTTTCAGTAACTTGAATTGAGTTAAACTTTCTAACCGCTATTCGAGAAAGTGGAAACAGCGTTGAATTAATTTGTGTATCGTGTAACTTAACGCCGTTCCTTGCTTCAACATTAAAATGAAGTGTGCCATAATCGGTAACTGCGGCTCCTCTAATGGTTTCTACATTGTCAAATTTCTTTCCAGTATTAAGAGAAATATCGTGAAGAAACATACGATGCTTGGCGCCGTCAATAAGCTCAACTGAAAGAATTTTACAAGTACCAATTGTTGCATCACTTGCATCCAAAAGGTTATAAGTTCGACTGTAATTATCAAAGAAAGGTAAGCCTTCACCGTTACCTGTACCATATCCTGATTCGGGACTAGAGTCAGTTTCAGGACTAGCAAGAGGGGAAGCAAAGTTATCAACATTTCGAAGTTGACCTTCAACATAGTTACCCATATTGGCCACGGCTGAACTATCTTCCAATACTCCGCTTCGTAAATCGGCTGCGGATACCCGTGCTTTATCTCCTAAAAGCGTAAGCGGCGATTGCAGATCAACTCTTTTTCCACGAACATAAGCAACGGAAGGGGAAAGAGTAGCTGCATATTTTTTGTCCGCATCTGTTTGAGAAAGATTATTAGCAGCGGTGCTATTTTTATAACGTCCTGTGTATGAAGCAGCGTTTAAAACTTCTTGAATTTCAATACCAAAATTGTTTACCACATAGCTTCCGCTTTCTTCAAAAGTTCGTTGGGCAAGAATTTTTTCAAGAGTAGTACCACTGTTATCAATCGCATTCTCAACAATAATAACCTTGTTATCTTTAATCTGTAAAAGAATTACATAATTGTTATCGTCCTCAAAGGCTGTAACCAAATCCAAAGTAAGAGTAATTTGATAACGATCCGCGCCTGGTGCAGCAAAGTTTGGTTGCCCGTTTGCGTTATCAAACAACGTTGAATCCGCACCACTAGTAACTTGCTTTTCACCGATTTTTAATACTGCATACCCGTCGAAAAGTTCATCTTCTCCAAGGGCTCGGCAGACAAACTGTTCTGTAGCGGAAGCTAAACAACCATTGACAAAGAAGATACCGTTTGGCAAAAACAAGCTAACAGCGTTACCGTTGTTAATCACGGTACCATTAATAACATTTTCCAGTGTATCTTCAATCGCCACCCCGCCTGCTGTAATTTCATTTACAGTTCCGGTGGTATTAGCTTGACGATATTGAATATAAAGACGATACGTAAGATTCTGGAGTAACTCTCCTTTTACCAACGCTGCTGTAATGGTGTCGTTAGATGTTACAGAAATACCTGTTGTGTCAGCAAGTAATTTAGCAAATGCATCTCCATCAGTTGTGTTTTCAAATGTAACATCAATAAAGCTTAACGTATTATCAAAGGTGGTGTCACCGCCAATAATAGGACTGTTTGGTTTAAACAAACTCTGGCCAAGACGATCAAGTTGCGCTTGAAGAAGCGACTGAGCCTGGTTAAGCTCCCTTGCCTGAACGGTTCGCCCCGGCTGGAATAAAATCCTTAAATAGTTTTTATCCAGAGGAGTTAAACCGGCAGTGTCCGGTGTGTTAATGTCGTCGTAATACTTTGATGTGTAAGCCGTGATTGCCATTATAGTTGGATGATAAGTTTAAGCTCTTCGTTTTGCCCTTCAGCTCGAGTAACTGTAGATCTGTTATCAATAAAGACCACGTCTCCAGTTCCTTTTTGGTATGTAGAAGTAAATTTAGCGTCGGGTGTCAAGCTGGTCGTAACGGTTGATGAACCAAGTGTGTCATCTTTAGGTGCCTCAAAAGTAATTGCAGAAGCTTCGCTAGTTTCACCTGATACAAGAATTGGCTCGTAACCATAGTAATGATCGGTGTAATAGTAGTATCTAAAAGTACTTAGTTCACTACCAGACTCTCGTGTTTGCACGTGAGAAATAACGCCAACCTTTTTACCATCTTGAACGATTTGCCACCCAGCACCAATATTATTTGCGCCGTCTGCAGGAATTACTTGAGTCCCTGGGAACGTAAAATACTTAAGAGGTTGAACGTAATCCGCAGTAAGATTCGCGTCAGCTGCATTGAGAGGATTTTTAATAACGCTAACCTGATGATATTCTGTAGCATCAGGAATATAAGTAGCATTACCGGTATCAATAAAAAGTCCAAGGTAAAAGGCTGGAAGCGTTTCAAACTTGGCAAACCCAAATCCTTCAATAGGACCAATCTTTGGCATGATAACCGCATCTCTTCTCAAACTTGCGGAAGCGTAACTCGATACATCAGGGCTATCATCGAATCCTAGAATACCTGAAGTATTACCACGAAGATCTTCAAGTCTGGTGGTTGTGAGCGGCGAACCGCCAGCTGCGCTTATATCAACCCTGCAATCTTTCCATGCAAGAATATCAGCAAAATCAGTTGTGTAATTTGTATCAGTAAGTCTAATTTCTGAAATTGATTTGGTCGCAATATTAATCACGTGATCAACGTCGGTGATTGTTTCACTGCGAGAAAATCCAAATTCATCTATACCGCGTAAGGTAATATCAGCTTGAATAGTAACGGTTGTATCTCCGCCAGTAAAGAGACCTGGGTCAGGCTCGTAAACGTTACCGCCATCAATTATATTAAATCCGAATACCAAACCACCAGTTTTTGTTTTGATATAAGAAGTAAGGTTATCACTTCCAGCAAGAGTAAATACAGCAGGAGATTCGCTTAGGCTTTCAACATCCGCTTTGGTATCTCCACCAGAAAGAGTTGTAGCCGTGACTAGTGTATTAACTTCAGGGGAGTCTGCGATTGAATCGCGAATCGCTTGAGCAAGTTGGTCAATCGTAAGATCAACTTCACCAGGGCTATCAGCAGAAGCTGGAACAGTGATTGTTATATCCGTTCCAGTAACCGCAACTGCAATAGCACTTGCTTGAGGACTCGATTCATCAACCACAAATGTAACCGTAATACCGTTTCCGGAAATACCAGTTGTTTGAGCTTCAAGTTTTAGCGTACCATCAGTAAATTGCACAAACGCAAAAGCTGCAGTGGTGTTATCACTTGAAGAAGTTGTAGCACTGCCGTTTCCAATATCAATAAACTGAGAACTGTTAATGTCGCTGTATTGCTCAAACCTTCCAAGGTATGTAAACACATAACCTGAAGTTGTTGAAAGAATTCCGTAATCAGTAAAGGACTGGCCAAGACGCGCAATCACGTCAGCATCAACCGCAGATCCATCAACCGGAGCCTGTAGAACCAAAAAGATTTGATCACTAACTGTAACGTAGCAAGGTTTAAGGTCATTGGTCGTATCGGTATAAAAACACGTTGGATCAAGAGGATCAAACGCCTTGTATTTAGTTGATATCGCAAGATCGTTACGTGGAATCACTCGGGAAATATTTGTTGAATTAATTCTAAATAATCCAGTGATGTGATCCAAAACGCGTTGTTGATCGTTAAATGTTCCAACCGGAAATGGAGCGGTAGCAGAAGTACCTGCAACATCGTCCCATGCATCTTGTTGACCAATCCCTACGTAATAGGAATTACTCGTAATATCCGATTCCAGTATGTCCGCAGAATTTCTTCGGAACTGTTCTGTAATGATTGCTGCCATAATGTTATTTATATATGTATTAAGAGATTAGTCTTGAGTAAATGTGAAAGAATTTAAAAAAGGTTCTTTTGTATCGTATTCGTAGCCAACTGGAGAATCATCCAATCCTCCTAAAAAGCTCCTTGAATTTAACGGGGAATCAAAGGGAGGAGAGTTATCTGTCCAAGCTGTATTATATATTGGGTTGATAAAGCGATCGTTTGATACAATCGCAGCTAAAGCATAACTGCTTCCAAAAAGTGGAGTGCTATCATCATATGATGCTATAGTTTCCCATAAAGTAAAATCAAGTTCAAATAATTCTGGAATATGATCGGTTGTCCAAGGGTCGCGATTAATAAATAATAGCTCGCCTTCAGGACTTGAGTCTGAAGTATAAAGTCCCCAATAACGATTTGATTCAGAGAACTGGAAAAACAAATTTGAGTTATCCGATTCATATGTATGAAGTGTATCAATAATTGCTTCTGGGCTGTTGCCATCTACAACACTTGTTGTTCCAGTAAATACAAAATGTTCTGATGCAACTTCTCCTTCAGCGAGACCTTCGGCGTGAGCATCCATAATAAAGTCAAACTCTGCAATATTAAATTGACCTAAGTAAGATAAGGTATAAAAGTCAATAAGTGCTTCAGTACTAAAGTTGTTAAAGTGCGTATTATAACTAACCCCAAACGCAGAAGCAGTATCTGAAAACCTGATATTACCTTGTAGTCTGTTGATAATATCTGGAACCGCTTCTCTAAATTTTTGAATGTTTAAAGTATTACTTGAAAAGGTGGCGTCTTCATACAGCGCTCTAAAGGTAGGATCAATTCCGCTCTCTGAAGTGATTGTTCCAGTTGGGAGTTTCCATTTATACTTTAGTAGCACTTGTTTAAACCCACCGTCGAGAAGAGGAACATCATTATTAAAAGTTGCACTTGTACTGTGTTGGTAATTTGTTTCGTCTCGGTTAAGAGCCAAAGCACCGTTAACATATACATCTCCAACCTGTAAAAGATCGTTTCCAATTTCAATGCGGTCGCTGTAAATGTGTATAAAACTAGCAGTCTCGGGCGAATCATCGTTACTGGTAAATCTAATAAGATTTTGATCAACAGCAAAAGGACTAGGATCGCCGGCGTCAAAAATAAACGAAACCCAACCTTCCTTATATTCAGTTGAACTTAAATACGTAGGAAGATATGTAATAGGTGAGTTGGCAGGCTCGTTAAAGTCTTCAATAATCAAGCTGCTATCAACAAATGTTGAAAACGAATCGCTTGAAGCTTCAAGCGGCTCAAAGGCAGAAGCAAATTTAAATGCACCGTCAGAAACTTTTGTATATTCAGCATCTCCTTCAGATATTGAAAGGTTTCCAAACTCACCCCAACCTGCGTTATCAACAAACTTTCCATCTTTATTCCACGTATCGCGATAAGCGGTTTGAACGGTGTTTTGATTTACTGCGGAATAGCAAATAATAAAGTTAACGAAAAACGCTTTAAGTAAATCTCTATCAACCCCATCCCTTCTATTGTTACCAAAAATTGATCTGGTGTGTGTCAGGTAATGAAAACCTCTGTCACCCATCAACACTTTAATTAAAAACGTAAGAGCAAGATTCGAGTATTGATTCAGCGGAGAATGCCGCCCGAAAAACGTATCCCAATCAATAAAGTCTGCAAAGGAATTAAGCGATTGTGTTTCGGCCCAGCCTTCTGGGGATGTACTTGTTTTATATTCAAACAACCGTGGGATGTTATTAAATTTTGTAACACTACTTTCAAGATCGTCAGCATCAGTAACAATATAAAGCGTACCGTCTGCGGGAGCATCAGCACCAGTAGGAAGTTCTGAAGTAAGCTTAACAACCTTGGTTACGTCCAAGTAAAACTCAAGCGCTTCTTTGATCCAATCATTATCATGAATGAGTTCAAGAGTTAGCGCAACAAAGAATTTAAGGCCAGCTGGGTGAACGAACTTAAGGTATTCATTTCTCCAATTTGCTTCATCGTCTTTAGATTTAACAACATAAGAAAACTCTTGATACCGAAAGCTATCACGGATCTTATTTACTGTTGAAGTTGTTCCTTTTTCTAAATCAGCCACTGTAAATAGCACGTCTTTTGGATACACCAGAGTTACAAATTCATTATAGAAAATACGGAAGAAGGCATAAATACTTTCTTCAGATCCACGTGCATTGTAGTAATCAGCAATAATCTTATACAGTCTTACACGATCAAGGGATCTGCTTTTAGGAATTGCAGACGCGATCATGCGTTCAATCGCATCCAAATACCTTGAGCTTGCTGTATCAACGTCGTGTTGACGAATTAAGTTATTCAGCTCAAAGGAAGGTTTAAGCTCTTTGTTAAGGTGACGATAATAAGCCTTTAACAGCTTTATCATTTCTGGTGCAGATGTTTCAAAGTGCTCGGGTAAAACCGATTCGACCATCTGTGTTTCAACCGCGGTTGCGGTACCTGTTGCTATGCTTAACTCCATATTGTTTATTTACAATCTTTACTAATATGAACTCCCGCCAGTAGAAGTTGATCCAGTACCACTGCTGCTACTGCTGCTCGAGCTTGAATCTCCAAGTGTTGTTGTGTTACGATCTTTACTAAAGGCGCTGTAATCAACTGAGCGAGAACTACCTCCTCGGGCAATCTCATCAGGAAACGCCGTAAAGGTTGAGTTATTAAGGTCAATGTTTAAAAGCAAGTTTCTTTTACCAACAATATCATTACTTTTAGGATTGGCTATAAAGGTTATTTCGGTTGTTTCATCTGCAAACACATTAGCCAAATCCATTACACCTGTGCTAAGATTAATTTGGCCGATGTCAGCAACGCGTGTTACGGTTCCATTATTAATTGTGCATGTAAAAACGTTTCTTATAACCCGGTCTGAGGTTGCTTCATCCTTAATATAAATTGCTTCACCACCAAGTTTATGAACAGGATTGGTGTTAATGTTAATAAGTGTTTTACCATCATCAGGTACCAGCTCTGCACCGAACTTAATATTAAAATCTGAAATACTTCCGTCTGCAGGAATGGTAATTTTCTTACTTAATAAAACACGAACCAAAGAGTTCATTATAGAATTAAGATGTGTATCAATCTTTCGTTGAAACAAGGAATGCCTGAAGATAACATCAAACCCGTTAATATCATTTTGTGCAAAAGGAACAACAACATTGTTTTTAATTTCCAGTGCCAGTTCTGTTGCACTAAGAGAAGAAATACTTGGGTTGTATTTAACAAGAACATCAACCACAATATCTACAAACTCAGGGTCCACAATTTGTGGTGTAATGGCAAGAACCTTTTTAGATTCAAGAAAGTCAAGAATGGCAGTTTTATCAGCTTCAGAAATAACACTTTCTGTATAAGAAGAATTAGGCTTTGCAGAAATAAGGGCCGATCCAAAGATAGGTGGATCGTTGTCCTCCCCACCCCAAGCACTAACACTTTGAACAAACGAAAAGTTAGAAAGAATTAAATTTTTATAATCTTCAGAAGTAACCGCTCGGTTCTGTGTTGTGAAACTGTTGATTGCATTACTTTTTAAATGATCAACCGTTTCTTTATTGCTTCCTCCACTTGACCTAGCTCCGCACATAATTGAAAGGGAAGTACCTGCCGAAGTAAAGTTACCACTGGTATCACCTGCAATACTAAAGGCAGCATTTACGTCGTTTCCTGCTGTACCACTTGTCACAAGATATTGAACTTCAATCACGTTACCTGCATCAAGCTTGTCGCCATAAATTCCGTTACCAAAAGTAAGCTCGTAGCGACCAGAACTGTTCTCATTAATAAAGTAAATTTTGGATTCTGAATTAATACCAATTGTATCAAATTGATTGTAGCGTGTTGCGGTTCCTTCACTCTTGGCTCCTGTTGGATAAACCAAAACGCGAAGCGAAGTTATATCAACATCTTCATCGCCTAATTCGTAACGCTGACCGGTGTCAACCGCATTAGCTTCAAACGTTGTTGTAACAAGTCGGCCTTCGTACCCAATCAGTGGTTCATCTTCGCCAACGGTATAAAAGTGTGAGTCGCCAACCGTTGTCTTTTTAAGCGTAGTAATATCATCAAGAATAACAAAAGAATAGTTTTCAGAATTATAAGTTGTTGTTAGTCGAGTACCACGAGGAACTACATAAGTGTTGTCAGAATCAGCTTCAGCGCCAATGGTTCCAACAAGGTCCACTCGAGCTGCAGCAAAACTACGAGGAATATATCCAAGGAGTTTGGCCGCGGAAACAACACTGCTTCTAAGTTGAGCAGAGTCAATAAAACTTTCGTTCACCGCCACATGCGCAAGCATTGCGTTATAATGAGTGTTGTATGCTAGCAGGTCAACAATGTTGTTAAGGTTGGAACCTTCAAAATCCCAATCAGTAAATTCTGTTTCGCTGTTCTTAAAATAATCAATTAGATTCGCTTTAATTTGCGCAAAGTCTAATTCAGAAACATTGAGCTGTTCTCCGTTAATTGCCATAAGTTTATCGTGTTCTTGTTAAAAGAAAAATAAATTCTACTTCAGTGCCATACGACATTTGAAAAGTTGTTGTAATGCGGTAAGCGTTTCTTTCGTGATCATCAGTAACCTGAACCTTAAAATTTAAAATTCTTTTTTCAAACTTCTTAATGCCGCGGTCAATTTCATCTTTAAGCAAAGAAGCAGTAAAGTTATCTGCAAGTTCAAATAAAAGACTGGTGGCCCGTGTACCAAATTCTGGGAAAAATGGACGAGTACCAATTGGTGTTAACACAATGTTTTTAATACTGTTTTTCACCGCATCAATATCCGTGGCAGGAACCACATCACCAGTAACGGGATGAATAAATGTAAAGCTTACATCTTTAAAAACACTTCCTGCTACAACAGTTGGTTGATAATTGGGTTTGTTAAAGTCTGAAAGAATGCTGTTCATTACTTATTTCTATTTATATACTAACACCGCACCTTATTTGTTTTTTGTTAAGCATTCCTAAGTGAGGCATCAGCTTGTAAAACCGACGCATCAGCAATCAAAAGGTTTGAAACGTTTGTGCTTCTTTCTCTAAATTCGTTTAATATATCGCCTGACCATTCATCCCGCCTTGAGTCAACAACTCTTTGTATTTCCCTTTCGGTCTTTTCTTCGGTGCCTTCTGTACCATTTGTAATAACTTCAGATTTAACTCCGTAATAAAACGAGTTTAAAGCAGTTAGCATTGAGCCATATGAAGGGTCTGATTCCAAATCGTTTGAACTGTATACCCCGTTAATTAAATCACCTGCTCGACCGGTATGATCAATAAAGTCAGCTTTTGTTTTTTGCCTGTTGGTATTAATGCGAATTAAATCACCTGGGTCAGGATGTCTTGCCGCAGCTGGTGGACCAACCCGTAAAAGCGTAGGAAGATCAATACCTCCATCGGTAACATCCAGCATATTACAAACATCAAAAGAATCAATGTTGGCAATA
>Ga0181399_1000076_pt1 | contig 31216 bp, 37 predicted proteins | sample 22SPOviralmetaG_FD_130128 | JGI IMG/M metagenome (GOLD analysis project Ga0181399, IMG submission 130128) | Marine viral communities from the oligotrophic San Pedro Time Series (SPOT) site, San Pedro Channel, CA, USA - 22 SPOT_SRF_2011-05-21 | ecosystem: Environmental > Aquatic > Marine > Strait...
TCAGAGTTACAGGAAAGGTTTCCACCTATCGTTACCATACGTGTCAGCGAGAAGACAGGTAAGCGACTCAAGGATAGTGTTGAGCAGTTTAACGTAGGCTCTCGACAGCAGATTGCTAAGAGGTTGTCTAAGCTAGGTGTCAAGTGGAAGAAGAAGACTCCAAGCGGTGCGCCTATGGTGGATGAGAGTACACTGGCAGAGATTGACTTGCCTGAGGCTAAGTTATGTGCAGAGTATCTTGGACTGGTTAAGCTTAAGGGTATGGTAGATAGTTGGCTCAAGTATGTAGACCCTGAGACACATCGTATACATGGATATGTAAATAGCTGTGGTGCTGTGACAGGTAGGATGACACATAATAAACCTAACCTCGCGCAAATCCCTAGCTTAAAGATTGCTAGAGAATGCTTCACTGTAGAGGATGGTAATGTTCTAGTTGGTTGTGATGCTAGTGGTCTGGAGTTACGATGCTTGGCTCACTACATGAATGATGACAACTACACTAAGCAGATACTTGAAGGTGATATTCATTCGTTCAATCAACATGCGGCAGGATTACCTGAACGCTTCATGGCTAAGACAATGATCTATGGTCTCATCTATGGTGCAGGTGATGCAAAGCTTGGGCAGATTGTAGGCGGTGGTGCTAAAGAGGGTAAGAAGATACGCGACACATTCCTTACTCAGCTACCTGCATTGCGTAACCTTATCAACAAAGCTAAAGGTATTGCTCAACGTACTAAACGTATCAATGGTATCGATGGACGTATGATTAAGGTTGACGAGGACTATAAGGTACTCAACAGATTGCTTCAGAGTTGTGGTGCTATCGTCATGAAAGTAGCTGTGCGTAACTGCTGTCACAAACTAGATGATCTTGGTATCTTCTACAAGCTAGTCGCTCAGGTACATGATGAGGTTCAGATAGAAGCACGACCAGAAGATGCTGAAGTTGTTGGTCAGATAGCAAGACAAGGAATCATAGATGCAGGTGTCGAGCTTAATATGAGGTGTCCTATGGATGCAGAGTACCGCATAGGTGCTAACTGGAGTGCAACTCACTAATTATCTTACTATAGGGGAGGCTATGTACAATTTAATTTACTTAAAGACTTTACAGGAGGTTCAATACATGCTATAATATTACTATATAGTTAAATAAATAATTAAATATCAATAAATTACATTCAATGTATTAATAGTTATACAACATAATCTTAATAGTTAAACAACAGAGAGTAATAATTATGGAAACTAAACCAGTAGTAGTATCGTGTGAACTTCATTGGCCTTTCTTGAACAAGCCTAACGAGATGTCAGGTAAGTATCAGGTGGACATTGGTAAGCTATCCTCAAAGGCAGTGGATGCTCTGTCTAACATGGGCATTGCAGTTCGTAACAAAGGTGATGATCGTGGTAACTATGTTACTGTTAAGTCAATCAATCCAATCAACCCTGCATTTGCAGACATGGATGATGTAGACTCAGGACTCATAGGTAATGGCACTAAAGCTAACGCGGCCATCAAGCCATATCATTGGGACTTCAAAGGCAAGCAGGGTACTTCACCTAGTCTAGCCAAGCTTCTGATTACAGAGGTAGCTGTCTACGATAAGGATGGTGATGGCGGTGGTGTAGATATGGATGATGTAATCTAATGTTACTCATCGATGCCGACATCTTAAGTTACAGGATTGGATATGCCTGTAAAGATGAGACAGTAGAGACAGCGTTCTCTCAGTTGAATAACTTAGTGTTGGATATCTTGGTAAGGGGCTGTGATGATGCAGTCCCCTATCAACTCTACCTAACAGGCAAAGGTAACTTCAGGAATGCACTTGCCACAATACAACCCTACAAAGGAACACGAACATCTGAGAAGCCCTCCCACTTCTATGCGTTAAGAGATTACATGACAGAGGAATGGGATGCTGTAGTTGTCGAGGGACAGGAAGCTGACGATGCCATTGCTATCGAAGCTACGACTCAAGGCAAACATACAGTCATTGCTAGTGTAGATAAAGACTTCCTTCAAGTACCTTGCAGACACTTCAACATTAATAAACGCGAGTGGTCTGAGGTTAATGAATGGCAGGGACTTTACTTTCTATACAAGCAGATGCTTACAGGTGATAGGGTAGATAACATACAAGGATGTGTTGGTATTGGCGAAGTTAAAGCAACCAAAGCATTAGAGTGGTGTGAGACAGAAGAGGATTTATATCAGGCTGTAGTGACCTGTTACAAGGGTCATGTAGAGGGAGTATATGAGAACGCAAGACTGCTCTTCCTACGCAGATATGAGAATGAATGGTGGGTTGACCCTGTAGCACGTAAGCAGGACTACAACTCAAAGAACCCTATCGCTGTATCACCACCTCAACCACCTACTAGCGCAGACATTGATGCTAAAGACAAGCTTCAAGTGAGGGTAGGTTAATGGCTAAGAAACCTAGAGTACCACGTACAAGAGCAGGAGGTAAATGGACTGAGGCACGTTACTGGGGATTCATACGTTCAGCACTAAGAGAAGCGAACCGCAGATTCCCACCACGTTATGCCGCCAAAGCACTGGCTAAGAAAGCAGTCATTGGTGAGCGACACCGCTTCGAGTTCCAATGTGCCTGTTGTGATGAGTGGTTCAAAGATAAGGAAGTTCAAGTAGATCACATCGTACCTGCGGGTACACTACGTAAGTATGATGACCTTCCTAAATTCGTAGAGAATATGTTCTGTGAGGTTGATGGACTACAGGTGTTATGTAAACCTTGCCATCAGAAGAAGACCAACGCAGAGCGTGAGGAGCGAAAAGCAAATGACAGTTAGACATTTAGTAATACCAGACACCCAATGTAAACCAGATCAATCTTATGACCATCTTGAGTGGGCAGGTAAGTATGCCGCCGCCAAGAAGCCAGAAGTTATTGTTCATCTTGGTGACCACTGGGATATGCCTAGCCTATCAATGTACGATGTAGGCAAGAAGTCATTCGAAGGCAGACGTTACACCAATGACATAGAAGCAGGGCATCGAGGTATGGAAGCCTTTCTAAAACCCATCAGAGATGAGCAGAAAAGGTTACGTCAGAACCGAAAGAAAGTATGGAATCCTAGAATGGTATTCCTTGTTGGTAATCATGAACAACGTATCGAGCGAGCCATTGAGAATGATGCCAAGCTAGATGGACTTATCGGCTATGAAGACTTTAAGCTTGACGAGTATGGTTGGGAAGTGTATGACTTTCTAGAACCTGCGATCATTGACGATGTAGCCTACTGCCATTACTTCACTAGTGGTGTCATGGGTAGACCAGTAAGTAGCGCACGATCAATGCTTACTAAGAAACATCAGAGCTGTATCATGGGACATGTTCAAGATAGAGAGTGTGCGTATTCTAAGAAAGCAGACGGCACTAGAATCACTGGGCTGTTTGCAGGTATCTATTATGCTCATGATGAGGACTATCTAAACCATCAGACTAACGGCAGTTGGAGTGGAATCTGGATGCTCCATGAAGTCAACAAAGGACAGTTTGACGAGATGCCAGTATCAATGTCCTACTTGGAGAAGAAGTATGGCACTAACATTTAAAGACTTATGCGAACGTCTTGCCCACCTAGACGAGATCACACTGCTAGAAGTATTAGACATAGCCAGTGAAGACCTTGTTGATAAGTTTAAGGACAAGATCGAAGAACGCTACGAAGAACTTGAGGAGGAATTAGAATGAGTATCAATGATGCAACACCAGAGCAGTGGGATAAAGCAAGCCACTCTGCCGCCCTCTTAAGCTATAAGAACATGGCTGAGAAAGAAGCAAGTAAGATAGACGAGATGGTAAAAGAACCACCTCACTACAACATGGGAAGTATCCAGTGTATCGATGCCATCGAAGAGTCTATGGGTTCAACAGCCTTTGAAGGTTATCTAAAAGGTAACGTACTAAAGTATCTCTGGCGTTATAATTATAAGAAGAAAGCACTGGAAGATTTAAAGAAAGCTAAATGGTATCTTGACAAACTAATAGAACAAAAGGAATCAACATGAATATCATAGATGGAAACTTTAGTGACAAGAAAGAGCGTAGTACCACATTAGAAAAGCTACAGTCAGCTATCGATGGTATGCAGATAGCAGAGTCTGATGCTGATACAGAGTTCGCTCTTGTTGTATTTAACCCTGATGGTTACACCACAGTCGGTACTAGTATGAGTATCATGGAGACTGTGTTCATGTTAGAAGCCGCTAAGATGGGGCTAATGGCAGGTGACCCTGAAGACTCCACGACACTACAATAGGAGGTCACTATGTCAGGTAAAGGAAGTAGCCCTAGACCAATACCAAACCCAGAAACATTTGACAATAACTGGGATGCAATATTCGGTAAGGCTAACGTGAAAGATCATTCAGATGAAGATATAGAGAAAGAAAAGAAATCTAAAAAGGTAAAGAAATAATGGACGTATATCAAAGTTATATTCACAAAAGCAGGTACGCTAGATACCTACCAGAGAAACAAAGACGAGAGACTTGGGATGAGACAGTAGATAGATACATCTCATACTTCAAGAACAGGGGTAGCCTTGACGATAAGACAGGTGAGGAGCTAAGAGAAGCTATCACAAACTTAGAAGTCATGCCCTCGATGAGAGCCTTGATGACAGCAGGTGAAGCACTAGACAGAGACAACGTAGCAGGATTCAACTGTAGCTACCTGCCTATTGACCACCCTAAAGCATTCGATGAGATGATGTATATCTTAATGTGCGGTACTGGTTGTGGCTTCAGTGTTGAGCGACAGTACATAAGCAAACTACCAGAAGTATCGGAGGACTTCCATGCCACAGAAACAATCATCCACGTTGCCGACTCTAAGATTGGATGGGCTAAAGCCTACCGTGAACTTATCACAATGCTCTATAGTGGTCAAGTTCCTGAGTGGGACTTATCTAGAGTTCGTCCTGCAGGGACAGTGCTTAAAACCTTCGGAGGTAGAGCAAGTGGCGCAGAGCCTTTGGAAGACCTCTTCAAGTTCACTGTTGAAGTCTTTCGGACTGCCGCAGGTAGAAAACTCTCTTCCATCGAATGCCACGATATCTGCTGTAAGATTGCACAAATCGTCATCGTTGGAGGAGTCAGAAGATCGGCTCTTATCAGTCTCAGTAACCTCACCGATGACCGCGTTAGAAGAGCCAAGACAGGACAGTGGTGGTTAGATAATCCTCAGCGTGGTCTGGCTAACAACAGCGCATGTTACACAGAGAAGCCTGACTTCGAGGCTTTCTTGAACGAGTGGTCTAGCTTGTATGAAAGTAGAAGCGGTGAGCGTGGTTTCTTTAGTCGAGTAGCTAGTCAGAAACAAGCGGCTAAGAATGGAAGACGAGACCCTGAGCATGACTTCGGTACTAACCCATGCAGTGAAATCATCTTAAGACCTAATCAATTCTGTAACCTCTCTGAAGTAGTAGTAAGATCAGATGATACAGTAGCGACACTGAAACGAAAGGTACGTCTTGCTAGTATACTAGGAACACTGCAAGCCACCTTAACTGACTTTAGATATCTAAGAAAGAAATGGCAACAGAACACTGAAGAAGAAGCATTGCTTGGCGTATCGATGACAGGCATACAAGATTGTAAACTAACTAATGGAGCAAAGAATGGACTACCTCAACTACTTGAAGACCTTAAAAACGAAGCTGTTATCACTAACAAAACGTGGGCTAGAAAGCTTGGAATCAAGCAATCAGCGGCAATTACTTGTGTTAAACCTAGCGGGACTGTTAGTCAGCTTGTCGATAGTGCTAGTGGCATCCACGGACGTTTCTCGCCTTATTATATTCGGAGGGTTAGGGCTGATCTTAACGACCCTCTATGTAGCGTACTCAGAGATGCAGGAATAGACTCAGAGATAGACAACAGGTCTCCATCAACACTGGTGTTTAGCTTCCCTCAGAAAGCACCTAAAGGAGCAGTGATGTCTGCATCACAAACAGGAATGGAACAGTTGGAGTTATGGGATGTTTATCAAAAACACTGGTGCGAACATAAACCGTCTGTTACTGTCTACTATCGCGATAGTGAGTTCCTTGATATTGGTAGTTGGCTTTACAATAATTTCGATTCTTGTAGTGGCGTATCGTTCTTGCCATTCAGCGAACACTCGTATGAGCAAGCACCTTACGAAGAAATCAGTAGAGAACAGTACACAGAAATGAAGAAGAAAATGCCTAAGAGTATCAGTTGGGATATCACAGAACACAGTGACACCACTGAAGGAGCGCAGACATTAGCTTGCACTGGAGGAGCATGTGAGATTTAACTAGATAAAACAAAGCCCCTACACCGTTTGGTATAGGGGCTTTTTAGTGTATCCTTACTTCTTGATAGTCTGTGCTATCTTCTCACCACTTCGACCTACGACATAACCGCCTAGACCTAATTGTAAAAGCATCCATGCTTCATCCCTGAGAGGGCTTGCTAGTAAACCTAGCGAATCACCTACAGCAAGTACCAAGAAAGTCAACATTGTTATTGGTCTCCATGAAGATGCCAATATGTTTGTTGAACTAACCTCGCTGTTTACTATATCAGCACGAGCAGTTAACGCCTTTGTCTCGTAATCAAATACCTGTTGCATTGCCGCCGCCTGTACTTCTAACATCTTACTCTTAGCATTCAAGCGTTCTTCATCTGACGTATGTAACTCGTCAACTAAGTTAGCCGCAGGTTTAAATATGTTTGAAATTAAATCTGTTATACCAATCATTATTCCTCCAGTAGTGCAGGTATTATGGGGAAAGACTTACCTACATCACGTAGCACTTCCATAATTACATCTTCAGGGGCAATACTACCTGACATTATTGCAGTCACCCCTCCCATTGTATCATTAAACTTCGATGCGGCAGGGCCAAGTAGTACGGTAGTCGGATCAACGCCCCAGTTACTAGCACGTAGAGGATCAACCGCAAACGATAAACCACCAATGTAAGTTACCGCAGACAGAGCATGCTCCATTGCATTCTTATCTTCCCACTTCTCTATGTCACCTGTCTTAGCAAACTCACGAAGAGCAGATGCCATCACCTGAGTAGCTAACATCATTCCTATGTAAGGAGCTATGACGGCCGCTTGCTTTAGCTTGTCTTGTGACGTACCATTAGAAACCATCTGGTTATACCAACCCTTCATAACCACATTGTTAAATACAATAGAGAAAGACTTCAATTGACCTAACAGCTTAAACCTTTCATCGGCCATCCATGCGGGCTTCTGAACCATACGAGGTCTCATTACAGTGTCTTCTACTATATTAAGAACACCCATTCTAAACTGTTCTCTATAGAACTTATCTTTCTTACCACCTCTACGATGCCAGTTATAAGTCTCATTCATGTTGAGACCTGCTTCCGCAAACTTATCGCTTATTCTTAGTTGCTCCTCTAGATTACCAGAGGCTACAGCATCAGAGTATAATGCAAGGTCAGATCTAAATGTTTGTTCAGCCATGATAGCCGCAGTCATTCTTAATGCTTCAGTAAACTGCGGAGTTAGTGTTAGATTATAGAAGAAGTTTTCTATGTTGGTAATCTTACCACCAATCTCATTGTCCCCTATACGAGCGGCGGCTGTGTTCTTTAGCTCATAAAGACTAATGCCTAAGTCTTCTAGGATACCTTCATCAACTAACTTACTAGCATCTTTAAACGGCAAGCCACGACCATGCTTAAACTGTTCCTTAATAATCTGAGCAGTTAACTTACCCGCAGTACTCACAGTCTTACCTGTCTGCCCTGTTCTAGAGGCTACAACAAACACCTCAGCCAAAGAAGGAAGAATAGATAGAGGAAGTAGGGTTACAGATAAACCCGCTCTAACGGCATTCTGTGCGGTTCTAATGGCAGTTCCTCTAGACGTATCTAAGTTACGCTTTGGAATACGCTGAGATAGGTTCATAGCATCAGCCATTTCATTCAACGCGGCCTTAGCATCAAACCTTTTACCTTGAGCTTTAGCATCTGCAATTACATCATAAAGCTCTTCGTAGAATAGCTCACCCTCTGAACCAAAAGTCTTAGCATGTCCTAGTCTTTCTGACATCATTTCATAATAAGAGTATACAGCTTCTTGAACACTTGTCTTAGGATCAACCCAATTGTTCCAGAAATCTTGAGGTAACTCAGCAAGCATACGATGCGTTTCAACAGCATTCTGCTTGTTTACCTTAGCCCCTGATGTAAGAGTACTACCTACTCTACCCTGCTTACCTTTAGCCACTGCCTTCATAGCCTTCTTGTAAGCATCCTCTTGAGACAGTCCTTCTTTCTCTTGTATCTCTTTAGACTTAGCCTCTACATCCTCTTTAAAAGTATCAACTACATTGACATCGGTTTCATTACCGAAATGCTCAAAGCCTTGCTCTTCAATCCTACCTACATAGGCTTCAATCTTATCACGACTGAGGTCTAGACCATTGGCTTCAGCTTCAGCAACAGCTTGCTCAATAAACTCTGTACGATTAGTCTTTATCTTCTTGTAGTCTAGTCTACCTAGTAGCGGGAAGTAAGTACCACCCTCGTAGAGAGTAGTATCAATATCCAAAGCTTTTAGGTCGTTCTTAATTGTTAAGTCTAAGAATGTAGCCAACTGATTAGATGCTTGCTTCTGTTGCTTATTGAAGTTAGCATAGGCTTCGTTCTTTAAAGCTTTATTCTCTTTGCTATCTTCAGGCATAACACGATGATCATGTACAGCTTGCGCCTCTGCCTTACTCAACTCCATAAAAGACCTAAGCCCTTTGTTATATTCAGACTTGTATTGCATGGTGTTGAAGTGTACAGGTACTATACCTACCCTACGTCCAAAGTCACCAGTAGTCTGCTGAAACTTAGCCGCTAGTTTCCTAGCTTTAGGAGTGTTAAGTCTTCCTGCAAACTGTGCGGGCTTGTCCCCTAAGATAGGAGCTAATAATCTATTGTATAAATGAGCCGCTTTAGTTTCAGTTACTGGAATCTTTTCATAATTCTTAGACCATTTAACATCTGCATCAGGATTGTATTCTAAGATACCCTCTTCAATTTGCTTTGCTACAGACATGTCAGCGTTGTTCTGAGCCTTAGTCATAATACTACCACCCACCCCAAAAGGTAAGCCTAAGATACCACCAACAAGACCTTCAATAGCAGACTCTTTCATAGCCTCTTGAATATCAAGCTCATCCCAGTAGTTTGTAGCATTACTAGCCGCTATAGTTGTGCTAAAGTCCTGCACAGCTTCAGTAACACCAGACGTTAGCATAGCAGTACCTACGTTACGTCCAAGACCTGCGCCTCTCCCTGCACCTTCTCTAATATACTTAACTGCTAAGTCTGTTTTACCTGCATCAAGTGCTTTAAGGACTTCAGGTGACATGTTCTTAATAGCGGGTGACATGGCTTTAACAAACCTAGCCGCCGCTAAAGGCTCTAACGCCCCTAGCGCAAGACCTGTACCAACATCTGCAAAAGAGGCAGTGTAAGCCTCATCCATATCCTCTGCTTTCAGACCAATATCACCAATGTTCATTAGCCCAGAAGTAACACCACTTGCAACTAATGCACCTGCTGTACCTGATGCACCTACTACAGGGGCTACAGGAGCGGCCAGTAACGCGGGTAGAGCTACGCCAACTGTACCTGCACCTCTAGCTACTTGATCTGCTAATCCTCTAAAAGAAAACTCTCCATCTTCATCATATAAAGGATGAGCAGTTACCGCTTCTACCTCTCTTATGTTTTCATTCTTACCTTCAACCATCGCTTGACCAAAAGCACTATCAGCAAATCCAAACGCCTCTGCTATTGATTGACCACCACGATATAATAGAGCCTGTCCTAAATCGACACCTGCTCCTACTTGATCTGCTATTCCATCAGGCTTTCTAGATATGTTCTCATCAAACTGAAGATCAGAAGCATCCCATAAACTATTAAACGCTGATTGCGCTGAGACCTCTGGCATATTATTTACCTTTTATATGTTTAAAAGCTTTTTCACCTGCTTTTAATATATTATCTTCCTCTAACTCACTACCTGCCCACCCCTGCCCTACGTCTACAAACTTTGTAAGATAAGTTTCACGAGTTTTAGGGTCTAACATAGCTAAGTTTCTACTCATTATAGGATGACTGTCAAGGTAGTTAGCAATAGTGTTAACATTATCACCTTCAGCTCCGTATACTCTCAACTCAGACTCTAAAGCTTTTACCCTCTGAGGCTGAGTAAGCGCACCTTTATTCTGTGCCGATAGTAATTGAATTGCCAACATTGCATCTGCTCTTTTCTTAGCATCTGCCTCTTTATCTTGACCTCTTCTAGATGATATCCCTGATTGCAACGCAACCCCTAAGTTACCTAGAGTACTTCTACCACTGTCAGAACCTGCAAGCATAGCCGCACCCATAGCCATGATATCTACTTTACTATTTAAAGTATCAAACCAGTTAGACTGGTCTGGAGAATCACCACCTGTAGTACCTGCCTTCTCGTTTACTTCTTTTTCTTCTTTTCTTTTCTCCTCTAAAGGAGTAGTAGAAACAGTATCAGCCCCTACAGATTCTAGAAAAGTATTAGCACTTTCTGTACGTGCCTCTATTGCAGGTTGTTGGTTTTCAACAGCTCGGTTTAATCGTGCTTGTCTTTCATCAATTACATCAAGTTTATTCTGAGCTTCCTGACCAGTTAGACCGCCCTTTTGAGTGCGTGTTATCAATCTTTCTTTATCTGCATCTATGCCTGACTGTAAGGCAGTGGAATCTTCAGCCATGCCTAGCTCTCTAGTACCTTGTTGAGACATAACATCACCTACAACAAAAGGACTACCTGACCTATTCTTGAGTAAACTACCAAAGATACTAGAAAGATCCTGCCCTGTTTGAGCTAGTTTCTCTTGTGCTGTAGTTCCATCAGGAGTAGGTAAAACTGCATCAGCTACTTTACCTATACCTCTACCTGCTAATGCAAAAGGACTGTTAGAGTTTAGCAGAGTCTGTTGCATATTTCCTCCAGTGTACATATCTACAGCTTGAGGATTCTCCGAAATTAGCTGTTGTGCTAATAGTGCTTTTCTAGCGTCTTGTACTTGCTTTCTAGATATAGCCATTATTTTACTCCAGTGTTAAATAACTGAGCTTGCTGTTTAGGAGCTTGTTGCTGACGAAGAGACTCTAGCAAGTCAGCTTCCCTGTTTCGTCTAGGATGTAACTCTACATTCTTCCATTCATCTGGATTTCTTAACCTAGTTATTGCTTCTTCTAAGTTTCCATTAATAATAGACTTCATTGTTTTATACTTAAGAGAAGAACTACCAAAGTTATGTAGCAAAGACAATGCAACTGCTTGTTGTTGAAAAGCTAAAGAATCAAACTTAGGAAAAGCTTTTCTTAATTTATCTTTTGACTTTTCAATATGTCTACGTGTTATATTCATAGCAACTTCAGAAGGAATATCGAAGTGACCTAACTGTTGCTCAACAGCTAAAGCATCTTCTCCTTTTACACCTACATAAGAAAGCATAGCTTCTTCTAAAGAATCTGGAAGTCTTAGCTTTTTATATTCTTTTAGGTTCATTTGACCAATGTCAATACCACCACCAAAAGTTAAACCTGACTTTCCAATCACCATACCATTCTTTTTAGGTATGTATGTTCTAGTCTCAAATCCTTCTTGCTGTATTAAGAATTGCAAGACTGCATCATCTTTGCTCATAACATTGTTCCTTGATTAAATATACCTACTGGAGACTGAACAACAGAGCTAGGCATTAGCATCTCATTAGTCAGACCTACAGGGTTTCTTCTTCTTAACATATCAAATAAAGTATCTCTTAAGTCATCGTCTTGAGCTACTGCTGAGATAAAAGGATTACCTGCGATGCCTAAAAGGCCACCTCCTCCCCCTAACATACCACCTCCTAAGCCCTGACTTGTTAGTCCTGAAAATAAACCTAACATTATATCACCACCTTGTTTTGAAATATTGGCATTACGTTCTCCGTATAAGAAGAGGGAGACTGTAATACAGACCTACCCAGACCATACTGCTCAGGTCTATAAGGTAGGGGTATTGAGGTTTGCATCTGCTGTTGAGGCTGTGCCTGTTGCTGTGACTGCATTGCTAACATCTGCATAGTCTTTAACATATCAGCAGAGTTACTCTGAACTGGAGCAGGTTTCATAGCACTTGCCAGTCCGCTTATAGCTGTTATACCTGCAATTATAGTTGCGGGATCCATGATAGTACTCCTTAATTATTAAATACAGTGGCTAAGTCCATTTCATTCTGCGCTAAGGGCCGCTCAAGTAATCGCCAAGTAAAGAACCACCGCCCTTAGTAGGCATCCCTGCAATAGTCATACCTAAACCTAATATCTGGCTAAACGGATCAGACTTAGGCTGTTGCGTAGTAGCTGTAGTTGTACCTGTTGTCTGTCCTATTGACTCTGCACTTAGAGGATTAGCTCCCATCATTTGATAGAACTGTGAAAGGTTAGCTAACTCAGCCATACGAGGAGCATCAAACTGCTGTATCTGATCTTGTAATTCTTGTTGCGCCCTAGCACTTCTATCCTGACCAATTACAGACTGTAAAGCACCTCCTCTTTCAAGCTGACTACCAAAGCCTGAAAGCCTATCTAATGCTCCTAGAGATGTATCATAACCCAACTCTGTTGCTAAACGTCCTAGACCTATATCTGATTGAGCTAACTCTCTATCTCTTTGTTGTAGCTGTCGTTGCTTTAAATCTAGGTTCTGTTGAGCCAGTGCCGCATCTGATATTGACTTCTGCGTAGCTCTATTAATCTCACCACCTAGTAAACCTAAACCTTCACCAGTTTCACTACCGCCATACTGCCCTGCCGCTGTACCTTTCTGGAACAAATCAACAGAGCCTCTTTGGAATGCAAGATTAGACTCATCTAAGATATTTGCTAGTTGATCTTGAAATGCTTGGTTAGAAGAAAGGTCGGCAGTGCCTCCTTCAAAAGATCTAGAGGTATTATAAGACACAGGAGCTGAAGCCGCACCTAATAAGCTACCAAGACTTCCTTGACCTATCCCAGTCAATCCCGACATAGATCCACCTTCACCATATAATCCTAGTAAAGATTCTTCACCTTGTCCCACTAAATCATCTTGACCTGCAAGTCGAGTACCTTGATAGATACCTTCAGTACCTTGATTGTATAGATTTGCCGCATCGTCAAGAGCAGATACAGAATACCCTCTAAGTTCATCACTAAGAGAATTAACATTTCTTTGATCTATCTCTTGTGTCTCTTTAGTTGTACCACCGCCACCACCGAATATACTGCTCATTTAAAACTCCTTAATTATCATCACTCTGCTAGTAGTATAATCAGGTAAAAGCTTAACCCACCCTTTTCTACCTACTATCTCAACACCACCTAGCCCTTTGTCTTTCGCCCACTCTTCAACAGTTTCCATATAAAGATCAAGCCACTCTTTAATATCTTTACCACCGCATAAATGTATAAGCAATCTTTCCTTAACAGGGTATGTAACTTTCTGTGTAACTATAGCCCCTAGTACTTCTTCATCTCTATAGACCAACCACAACTGGCTATGTCCTTTCTGTATATTCTGTAGCACTGACTTCAAAGTAAACTCAGGAGACTTGTCAAGTACTTTAATAAGGTATTCAATAATTACGTTAAGGTTCTTTTCTATTTCTGCAACGTCTTTTACTAAGCTTACTTTATACACTGTAGCACCTTACGTTTAAGGTTATTGAAGTTACACCTACATTAAATGTTGAAGGATACGTATCATTATTGTAAGGGTCTCTAAAGTTTATCCTAATAGGTTTACTGGGAGTTGTTACAGTGCCTCCTTTTATTATATTAGCTGAAAGAGCGGCAGGGCTGGAATGCTCAATTGCCTCATATACTCCATCTAGTCCTACTTCATAGTTAGATTTTACATCATACGTATTCACCATCGGAGTAGCCTCATAATCAAGAGTTGCTACATACGTACATGGTTTAAGTATGCGTATAGTACTAGAAGAAACATCATAGGTTATAAGGCTACTATCAGTAGTATTGCCCGAAACCGCCCACTGAGGTTGTACGGTACTTCCATATCCTCCCTGAGTTATTCTATAGTAAGGTCTAGAACTGTCCAACTTACGAGTAGTTCTTCCTAAGTTTAAAGTTAAACTAGCTTCTCCCAAGCAACCTGATACTTCTTCTTTTTCTTCTGTTGCATTGCTTATCTTTTGCAACTCGTTTTGCAAATATAAAGGAATAGATTCTACATCTTGCGGAGGAGGTAGAGGTATATACTTACTCATTGTCTTCCCTCATAGCTATACTCAACAGAGTATCCAGTTAATGCCCAGATGTTATCAGTCTTTGACTCCATCTTAATTCCAATGTATCTACCGCTTTCTCTAAAGGTAGCTTTGTAGTCTTCACCTATTACAAACTCTTGAGGCTGTGACCATGAAATACCACCGCCTTGTCTTTCTTCAGTACCTACGTAGATGTTAACTGTACCTTCACCTTCAAAGTGTGGGTAAATAGCATTGATATACTTATAGCCTTTATCGTCTTCAAAGTCTAAACCAATACGTTCAACAAAAGGTTTATATGTTACACCATTAATGCTAAGACCTGACTCACCTATAAAGAAACCAGAAGTATTATTGGCATCACCATGCTTGACATATAACAAGTCATTACGAGAGGGGTTATAAGACTCATCGCCCCAGAAAGAACCATCACTATCCCACGTATAAGGATCACTGTCCCAACCTTCAGGCTCACCTGTGGTTCTTTCAACATGACCAATACCAATAAAGGCTATCCTATTAATGTCACGTTGAGACCATGATTCTGACTCATAATTATAACTAATTACTTTATCTGACTCGCCTGTAGTACTATTAACAGAAGGGTAGTGAATTAGTATTTCTCTACTCTTAGAATCGTGAACACATTTAACTTTGTCTGTATGGTCTGGGTTAATCTGAGAGTACAAAGCCTTACGCATTTGATTGGTAATAATAGACTTCTTAGATGTACCATCATGAACGTAAACATCATCAACACCTACAACAAAATGCTTACCTGAAAACTCTGTAACACAATCTCTAGCTAAGATTCCCGAACCGTCTGTAAATACTTTTCTAAACGAGAATACAAGACTACCTCCAATAAACTGCATAGCCCATACAGCATCGTTCTTATAAATAAAGAATGTATCATTCAAGGATTTTCCGTCTAGAATCCTACCTTGAGTATCTGGTAAGATGTTATAACCTGCTTGTACCGCAGGGTCTCCAGTGTCCCACGAAGCAGGTACGCCTCCTAACGGAGCAGTATCACTCCATTTAACCATTGTTGGATAAGCGTTGCTAGTGTTGTTGTCATAAATATCTAAAGCAACTAAATAGTTCTTAAAAGGACGTATAACACTACATGTTTCACTAGAATCCCAAGCTGTTAAACCTTCAAACTTACTTGTAGTTTCATTATAGAACTGAGGAACGTCTACATTATTATTAAATATCAAAGCACCATTAAATAGTGTTGATGTCCATCCAGTATCATAAGTGCCGTTATAGTCTCCAGATGTTCTGGTAACAGAAGTATGGATACCATCAGCCCCGATACGATAGATATCAGTATCGTTAGAATAGAACCAATAGTTAGAGTTAAAGTCTGTCCACGGAACTGCAATCATTGGATGACCAACAACAGTTGTATTAGCTATTGGATTATCTCCCGAATCATACTGAGTACCATAAACTTCAGAATATCCTAAAGCTACGTTAGTTCTAGCTTGCCTAAATGTTACGTTAGCACCATCACTCCATATCTCATTAGGCATAGCATAAGGAGACAGATCAAGATTAATCCCGCGAGGTCTTTTTATTTCTATCTTCTTATAAGCCATAATTATCTATTTGATCTCCAGAACTTAATTGTAGATGCCTGTCTTTGCGTAGTGTCTGAGGCATATTAGGTATCCTGTGTTAGCAGTAAGTACGATTAGTTAGACAATCTTCCAGAACTTTATGTAGGAAGCGATGCCAGTTGATCCTTGTCTGCCGTAATATGAAGTGCCATTAGATTCTGCACGGATTCTAACTCTAAACCTATCACCAGTAGTGGTGAACTTGCCCATACAAGTAAACTCTCTGCCGTCTCTTTCACCCAGATAACCAACACCTTCATGCCCTAGAAGTGTACCACCATCATTGTGTAGAGCAACTCTGAGATCATTTTGAGTACTGCTACCGCTAGGGTTGTAGGCATGGGCCATACCTTCAAAGTAATAAGTACCTGCAGGTAAATAAACAGTGTCATTGTCTTCTGTAACAGCTGAATCCATCGAATGGATAATGGTATCTACTTGGCAGTTATGCCACGAAGGGCTGAGGGTATAGCCAGATCCTGCAACCTTACTATCAATAACAACAGCATAGGGGCATCCAAATGCGTTAATAGTGGTTCCAGCTAAAACAACGCCATCACCTGCCGACATAGTGGCTTGTGTATTATCAAGCTGTGTTTGAATAGAACTAGTAACACCATCTATATAATTTAACTCATCTGTTGTTGCAGTACAGCCGTCCATCTTATTTAATTCATCTTTAGATGCGGTAACACCCTTCAGTATATTTAACTCAGCTGTTGTTGCAGTGCAACCATCTAGCTTATTTAATTCATCTTTAGATGCGGTAACACCGTCTAGTATATTTAACTCAGCAGTAGTGGCAGTGCAACCGTCTAGCTTGTTTAACTCAGCCGCAGTTGCAGTGCAACCGTCCATCCTATTTAATTCAGTTGCAGTTGCCGTTACACCATCTAGTATATTTAACTCAGCAGTAGTAGCAGTAATACCATCTAGCTTGTTTAACTCAGTTGCAGTGGCAGTGCAACCGTCTAGTATGTTTAACTCAGCCGCAGTTGCAGTGACAGCACCTGAGTTACTATCGCCAGAGATGCCACTAAACTGATCTTTAATAACTTTCTTAATATTTCTAATGTGGTCATCGCCCTGATTCTTATTATCAGTGCCAGTAGGGTTAGCGGTGTCTAGTTCGTTTAAGCGAGCATTACCATTCTCGTTTACAGTTTCAAGTCCCATGTTAGCCTCTTAGTTATTTTCTATACCTAGCTGTTTTCTTAGCTATCTTTCGTGGTTGTTTGCTGTGTTGCTTACCCTTCTTAGTATCTGCTTTCTTCTTTCGAGAGGTAGCGGCATATTCTTTCTTTGATAAAGCGGCTCTAGCTTTCTTAGGAAGGTAACGCTCACCTGTAGCTTTCTTTCCCTGAGTACTATTCTTACCTGACTTAGTACCCCACTTCTCCTTTGTCCACTTCTTTAAACTCTTTTGTGTTTTCTTGAGAGGCATTATCGATATCCTCCACCTTTAGCCTTATACTGTTTAGCAAGCATCTGTGCTTTACGTGCAGACCATTGACCTGCCTTGCCACCTTTAGTACCAGACTTAATCTTGTTAAACAAGTTCTTACGCATAGTAGGCTTGGTGTAGTTACCTGCCTTGTTAACTGTAGACTTCTTCTTGGTTGGCATGACTACTTACCTTTCTTCATCTTCTTTTTCTTCTTCTTCTTAGGCGGTCTTCCTACTTTGCTTCCGTATGTACCTTTACCTTGTGGCATAGTCTTCTCCTACCATTTTGATTTATTTGCCCAATAAGCCGCTGACATCTTACCCTTAGATATATTCTTAGCGTGTCTGGCTTTGAATGATTTACGTCTTGCTTTCTCTGATGCAGTCTTAGGATTCTTACCCGCACCTTTAACACCTTGCTGACCATAGCGAATAGTCTTAACCTTATCACCTTCTTTAGCCACAACAACATGTGACTTCTTAGGATGGTTAGGCGTACGCTTAGGTTTGTTGTAACCAGAGACACCTGCTCTAGCTAGTCTTGGGTCTTTCTTCTTAGGCATGTTAACTCCTACTTCAATGGATTGGAAAGATATTCAAGACCTTCCCAAAGGTTATCTACTTCTGTGTTCAGTTCCTTCAAGCTATCGCCTACATCACCTACATCTTTTGTAATGACTTCAGCTTTAGCCACAGTGCCTTTGATAGACTCTATGTCTTTAGATAGCTCAGAAACGTCTCCTTTCAATTCTAAGAGGTTCTTCTGCTGTACTACTAGGGTATCTAGGCTAGTCTTTAAAGTGGCTAATTTACCCTTTAATTGCCCTACATCGTTGTCTTCAAGTCTTTGCTCTATAAGCTGTACTTTCTCTACTGTTGCTTTAACAGCAGATGCTTTCTTCTCAACGATGGCTAAACGAGAATATAAGCTACTTGCAGTCCACACTGCTGAAGCTATTGTAGTTGCTAATGATAATACAACCGCTATATAAATACCTTTTAACTTAACACCGCCAATAGTCAACTCAGTTTCTGATAGCTTCATAGTTCGTTACATCCCTCGTTATACATAAAACATTTATAGCCCTGTGCTACAGGACTAGTTTGGAAAAACTCTGACTCACTACCTGCCGCTAATATATCAGCCTCTGTGATGTAAAGGTCTAAACCCATGTTATCATTACCATTAAGATATACAGCTGTGAGATTACGTGTAGTGTTATATCCCATTGCTACCCACTGTTCATTAGCATCATAGAATATATTAGTCTGCTCTGCTGTAGTGTTAGCATTCTCAATACCCTGCTCTAAGAAAGCTACAGCTTCTTCTGAACCTGCTACAGCTAAGTAAGCACTAGCGTTGTTAGCATGGGTCTCAATCTCATCTACAGATTGATTGTACGTGTCAACAGTTTCTTGTTCTACTTGCAACACTGAAGCACTCTCTGTTACAAACGTCTGTACCTCTGCTTCTTGTTGCGGAGTTACAGCTTCTTCTATTCTTTCGTTAACCTGCAACACTGTACTCATATCAACTACAGCTTCAGTGAAACGCCCTATTGCCTCGTCCATCAAGTCTAGCTCATCCATAGCTTTGTTTTCTAATACAGCTTTAACATCACCATACGGCTGATAGTTATTTACAAAGTTATCTAATGCTTGGTTATAAGCATCTACTTGTGCTTCGCTAATGTGAGCAGTGGTAGATAAAGTACCTGATGATAAAGCATCACCTTGATGTGCATACTCTGTAGCCGCCCCTACTAATGTAACACCTGTAGTAATCTGATTGACAATATCAGAAGAGGTGTTTAGTAGATCGTCTTTCTCACTTGCTTGTAGTGCGGAACTTAGCAATAATAGAGGTAGTAGTATCTTCTTCATCCGTGTCCTCTTCTCCTATGTTTAGTATTATGTTGTACCACTCTTTAGTATCTTTGTTGTAATCAGGAATGTAAACCTCAGGCTGTCTCTTCATAGCCAACACTGCACGTTTACCTACAACCAACTTACCATTTAACAACAGAGGGCAAGGTGTACCTGACAAGAACATCGAACGCCATACTTCTGTTGCTTCACACATCCTAGCCACTGCCGCTACTTTCATTCCTAAGTCTGCTAGTAACTTAGCATCTCTACGTCTATCGCAGTTAGGATCAACTTCATAAGTACCACTAGAGAAGCCTACACCTACTGTCTGTAACGAACCACCTGAACCTTTAAGGCAGGTGTCCATACCACTACTCATGTAACTAGGACTAATAGCAGAGCCTACTGGTATTTCGCTACTGCTTCCTGCTCCGTTATATGTATTACTTACCGAGTCATCTTGTGTATTGTTATTACTATTCGTAGTCGAGTCTTCACCATGATAAGTGTTAAGACTACCCTCTTGCGCGTTGTCTCCAAGTGCTACCCAAGACAACATCATTAATAAACAAAATAACTTTCTCACTTCTTATGTACAATCTTCTGTACTGTCTCTGATTCATAGATACGAAGACCTAGCCAGACAATAGTAAATAAACTAGCAACAGGAGGCAACCAAGCCGCTAGTGACATCACACCTGTGGATGCCGCGAATACGTCTACAGCTTGTTTTGTTTCTTCCGTTACCATGTTGTTATTCCTTATGTTGTGGAAATAATAAACGCTAAGAGTTCTTCGTATCTAACACTTAGTCTTGTTATTTCTGTAATGTTAGTTGCACCCTCTGGGGCGTGTTCTGCTAACTCGAAGTCTTCTACACTTGTAGTGACGTTACCATCTTCATCTTCTGTTGTTACTGTAGCCTGATGCCAAGTATCAGAACAGAACATACCATAGCGGTGAGCATCTAAACCCTCAGCAGTAAAAGCATCTTGTAAGTCTTGGGCTATAATACCAATGTGTAATCTAGCATTCTCACCTTTTTCTTCATAAGCATCTCTCATTCTGTACTTTCTGATTAGACCTTTACAAGCAACAGCAACTCTTTTCTCTGCCTCTGATAACTCTTCAATATCACGTTTGTATTCTCTGTCAGAGCTTACATTAGGGCTGATTTTAAGATAAACACCATTCCATCTAGCATACTGATGTCCTAGATTGATATTACTAGAAGTTGTACCACCTGTAGTGCTTGCAGGTACTATAGCGTTGTAGCTAGAAGAGCCTGAGTATTGGACAGCCAAGCCGCAATTTCCATCATTGTGTGAGAAATAAGGGTGCGCACTCCCGTTCAAGGAAAACTCCTGAATCCCTAAATGCCCTCTAGTTACAATAGCATTTGTTGTGTGATGCTTAGTGTTAAACTCAATGAAGCGACCACTGCCACTAGTTCCTGTGACGTTCTTTTCTAGGTCTATAACAGGTGTAGTTGCGCCACCAGTAGTTGTATTGCCTTTAAGGAAATGAGCCGTTAAAACACCTTGACCTGATGGTGGTGTTCCTGAAACTGTTACATCGCCATTAAACGTACCACCACTTGCACTTAAAGTGCCGCCTACAGTTGTATTACCTGCTGACTGTAAAGTATTTCCATATACAGTTGAACCTGTGGTGTAAATACCGCCTACGGAAGAAATACCACTAGCACCTGCTTGTATATAACTTCCAGATATATTACCATCAACATCTAAGTCAGTTCCGTTAGGTAACTCAATTTCTGTAGGTTTCACCGACATTACTGTAGTTAGTGTATCGTCTTTAGCTACATTAAAGTCTATCTGACCATCAATAGTAGAAGCAGTACCATCGTTAATAACACCAGTTATGTTAGCGTATTCTACTGTAGGGGCTGTAGGTGCTACACCATCTCGAAAGCCGTAAAACTCAACCTTACCTATATTATCGTCATCAGCCACGCTCATTATTGAGCGTCTTTCAAGGCGAATTGTTGGTGAAGCTACATCGCTTGTATCAGCATTGTATATGTGCAAAGCAGGTGTGCTTGTGCCTGATTGCGTGATATTTATGTTGCCTGTACCAGTAATATTATTACCATTAAGGTCTAAGTCACCACCTAGCTGTGGAGTTGTATCGTCAACTAAATCTTGCATAGCGGAGTTAGCAGTTGTAGCTATAGCCGCAACATCTACTCCATCAACAGTGCCTGATACTGTAATATTGCCTGTTACATCAAGACCGCCTTGAACACCGCCATACAAAGTAGAAGAGCCTGCTACAGTCAGCGACTGTGTTCCTGTTGGCGGTATGCCTATATTTACATTGCCAGTAAACGTAGCACCTGACAAGTTAGCCTTGCCTGAGATGTCTTGATGGGTTGTTAGGTAAGTACCTAAATCACTAATCTGACTTTCAGTAACACTCAATGCCGCTTGGTGCTGAGTAACACTGCTTTCTGTAATGTTTGCGTTTGGGACATTTGCCCACGTTACAGTTGTTGATAAATCGTTAGTCTCTGCTGTTAAGTATGCTTGCAAATCACTTATCTGTGATTCAGTGACACTCAATGCGCCTTGATGTTGTGTAACACTAGATTGAGTTATATTAGCATCTGGAACATTAGCCCAAGTAACAGAAGTAGATAGGTCATTAGCTTCTGACGTTAAGTAAGTATTGTTATCAATAGCATAAGTACCTGCACCAGTACGCTTCATAAAGCCGTTGCTAGTGAAGTCTCCATCAACAACTACATCGGCATGACTAGTCTCTGCTGATGCTACCTGAGTGGCAAAACTAGCAGTTGTAGCTAGGTTATTACTATCGCCAATAAAGATATTGCCATCATCAAGGTTAGGTGTAGCGTTTGTGCGCCCTGCACCCATAACTTTAATGTTGCCACTGTTATGCGCCTTAACTACTTTAGCAATCTTTTGTACTAGGTTGCCCTCGCCTGATGGTGCAGTAGCAGTTAATTGCCCTGCTGTTGTGGATACATATAACTCATCGCCATCAGTGTAGGTACTTGTGTCGATAGACTTCAAAGTTCCAAAGGTTACAACATCTACATTAACGCCAACTGGGTCTGCGGCAACAATACCGAATGCGGGCATCTTGTCACTGTTGCTTGCATCAGCTAGATCAACCTCTGTCTTTTGCCCAGAATGACCAGACACATAGACAACATCACCTTTTGTTAAAGTAGCCCCGCTTGCTACTGCACCTTTGAAATGTATTGCGCCCTCTATATCGCCTTTAAATAATTCTGCTTCTGCGCTTCCGTTTACTGTCAGTTCGCCATTAGTAATGGTTACATCGCCAGTAAAGTCTGCACCAGTTAACTCTGCATATCGCCCATCGAGGTCTGTAGTAACTGTACCGCTGTTAGCTTTAGTAAGTGTTAATGTACCATCGGCAGTGTCAAAGGATGCGGAGGTAATCTCTAAGTTCTGTGCTGTAGTAGCAGAGTTACTTGCCGCTAATGCTGATGCCGCGGCTTCGGTGGCTGAGTCTTCTGCATCATCTGCATCAGTACTAGCACTAGTTGCTGAAGCACTGGCATTAGTTGCTGAAGCACTAGCCGAAGATTGAGAAGCCAAAGCCGCCTGTTCAGAAGCACTAGCATTATTCTCTGAAACTAAAGCCGCCGCCGCAGATGCCGCCGCTTCGTTTGCAGAAACCTCTGCCGCATCCGCAGAAGCCTCCGCACTGTTTTGATGCGTATCAGAAGAATCAGCGTAATCTTTATAGAAACCTGTCATTGTTTACCCTTGTGGAAGTACGCCAATGGTTGACCCTGAGAACTCAGCTTTCATTGCCATAGCTTCTAGTTCTGATGCAGAGCCTCTAAACTTAGACTCAAACAGTTGAGCCTCTTCTGTGTTCTTTGTGTATAGTGCTAGTTCAGCTAATGCACCATAGAGTAAAAGGTCTGTACCTTGTTCAACAAACCAATTGGTATCTGTGTCGTTAACTAGGTTATCTACTACAATATAATAATACAACTTAACACTAGTTACTTCAGTGTTAAGAGGTGCTATAAGGAATCTGTTCTGTTGTCTAGCGAAGTACTTAGGGATACCTACATCTGTCTGCATACCTACTACAGTTGGTAGAGCCTTACGCTCAAGATCATAAGTACGACCTGCATAATCAACAGACACTGCCTTAGCTTCTAAATAATCTTCAGGTAAAGCTATTGCACCTTCAGAGTTTATAGTTAGGTTATTGTTATATCCTTCAAGTACAGGAATACGCAAGACACGATTAGCTCGATCTTGCGCTAGGTTGATAAATGAATTATAAACTGAATCGGGAATGTCTTTACGGTTAGCCCAGTCTTTAACTAAAGCTCTGAGTTCACCTAGATTATTAACTGCCATTATATACGTCCGTGATCTGTTCTAAGTTTTAAGTAGTCTTTGTTTCTAAGACGTACCATCATTTTGGCTTTTAAGTCAGGGTCGTGGAATAATTCCATCATAGTGCAGTTCCATTCTTTGCACCACATGTTAATTATATTAAGAGGGATTGAAGCTACCTTACGTCCCCATGTATCACCATCGGTTTTACGATTAAGGTTGTTGTTTGCTTCTAATTGATTTTGTGCGAATATATCAGTGTAGTCTTGTGTAGTACCGATACTGATAGTGTCATCATTGTTTTGAATGATATGGGTTTTAACGTCAGACATGGATACTCCTATAAATAAGAAAGCCGAGCTACCCCGAAGGATAGCCCGACAATATAGACTAGCTATTAAGCAGTAGTCAGATCGCGAATTGCGCCTGAAGCCGCTTCGTTCTTAGAGCATAGAGTGTACTCAACCAATAGTTGCTTAGACTCAAAGTCACCTGTTACAGCTAGGTCTTTAGTCTGGAAGTCACGGTAAGTATCAACAGACCACATATCAGGCTGAAGAACTAACAACGTGTCAGTAAGCATTAAGCGGTTAGGTACAACATTTAACTCACCATAGTCAGAAACATAAACATCAACAGCGTTGATGAACTTCTTAGCTTCAGCATCAGTAAACTTACGAGATGTAGCTGTGTTGCCAGTGAAGCCAGTAATCTTTGACTTCTGGAAAGCACCACACATAATCATCGATGGGTTACCACCTGATTGCCAAACATCTTCAATTACTCCGTTTAGAAGAGTGTCAGTAAGAACACGCTCATCACCTGAAGTAGCGATATCAGTACCATCACCTGTAGGAGCGGCTCCCGCTGTAGCACCTACAGAACAGTTAGTACCGATCCAAGAAGTAACAGAGCCAAGCTCACGAGCAGTACCACCTGCCGCACCTGCGACTTGTGCTTTGTCAGTACCTACTAGAGTCTTCTCCATGTCACGCTTGAGTTCCATACCTTTCTTGGCCAACTGGTATGCCATTTGACTAGCACGACCTGCGGCATCAGCGGCTTCGTTAGAACCAGTTACGCTTACAGTTTTAGAAGCAATCTGAGTGTAGTTACCAACGCGAGTAGTAGCAACACTTTCTGCGGCAGGAGCGGCAACGCCTTCAGCTACCTTGTTATCAGCCGCGGCAGTTAGATCATCAGTTTGCCATTCGTGATAAGTACCTGCTGAAGAGCCTTTACCTACGTTAGACATGAAAGGAGTGTCAGTTGGTGCGATGTTGTAGATGATATCTGCTAAGTCTTCGCGGATACCTTTAGTTCCATAAGTTTCAAAAGTTGGATTAGCCATTATAATATTCCTTTAAATAAGATTAAGAAGACAGTGATAGAAGGGCTTGTGCCGCATCATTCACTGAACCAGAGCGTTTGAGCTTTTGTCGTTGTTCCTTAACGGCTCGAGCTTTACGTGTTTGTGCAGTAGCAGGTGAGGACGCTTTTACTTTCTTCTTAACAACAGGTTGTCTTTTCTTCTTGACGGTTGCCTTCTTGCTAACAAGTTCATCGTATAAACGTGCCTTATTTATTACTGATACATCACGTGCTGAAATAATATTGTTAAGTTCAGAATCAGAATAACCCTGATCTTTAGCATAATTAATAACAGACTTTTGGAAGTCAGGAGAAAGCCATTCAGGTACTATGCTTGAAAGCTTTTCTTGTTCTTCCTGTACTATTTTAAATCTACGTTCCTGCTCTGCTTTTTCAGCTTGTGCCTTAGCTTGTTGAAAGCCTGTAATATTATTACGTAAGCCTTCTTCAATATCTTGAACACGTAACTGCTGTTTAACATAAGAAACAGGGTCGTTCTCTTTATCGATAGTAGTTAACAGTTCTTTAGCCTTATTAACCTCCGCTAGTTGTTGCGTAGCGGCTAGTTCCATAAGTTGCAGATACTGTTGTCTCTCAGCGTTTAGGTTAGTCTTAAGAGTTTCAACCTCTTTAGTTTCTTCCTGTAGCTTCTGGACACGCTTGGTGTAATTCTGTTCTAGTTGATATCCTTTCTTTAACTCTTCGAGGTTGACTTCGTACTCTTCACCATCTACCTTAACCGTGTGAAGATCACCTTCATTAGTCATCTCTTGAGCTTCAGACTCTTCTTCTACTTCGTCAGAATCCCCCACTTCAACGTCACCGTCATCTTCTTCCTTTTCGACTTCGGTATCTTCCTCTGCTTCAGCTTCGACTTCTTCTTCTACTTCTTCAGCAGTGACCTCTTGAGTTTCCTCTTCGAGGGTTTCTTGCTCTAGCTCTTCTTCTTTCACTTGCTCCGTTTCAGAGGGATTCAAAAGTTGGGCTACTGCGTTATCTAAACTTTCGTTGTTAGTGACATCCATTATGGGTAGTCTCCTATCTATTATCTATGTATATATTATACCATACTTTAAAGTAAATGTAAAGCTTTATTTTACTTTTTGTTGATATTCGTAGTTTGTTACATATCCTTCTATTACATCTTCAACCATTCCTACGGCTTTCTGTACGTACCATAGCTCATCGCGTTCGTCAATTTCATCTGACTTAGCCCAAGCTATCGAGATGTCTCGTTGTATTTCCGAGATGGCCTCAGTTAAGAGACCACCTCGTAGAAGCTCACGTGCTACCTGTGCTTTTCTTTCTTCGTCCATTACTCACCACTCATTCTTAGTTTACTATCCCCAATACCTACTGGTCTTTTTTGTACTGCCTCAAGTCCAAGTTCTGCGGCTTCTTTCTTTTTCACCCATTCAAACTTCTCACGCTCAAACTTCATGTTCTCTAGTTTAAGCTGTAGTTCTGTCTGCTTCAGTTGAGCCTCTGCTTGCTGTGCTTGAGCCTGTACTTGTTTTAACTGAGCATCAGCGATGTCTTTTTGTGACTCACCCTGTGCCGCAATCATATCAGCACTTGGTTGTGGCTCTGGTGGTTTAACATCAGCAGGGTCTCCAATAAACTGAGCCGCGTTTCTATAACCTGCATTCTTAATAAACTCAGTGGCTAACTTGTGTACATGCTGTGGTTGTATTAGATAACCAAACTGTGTGTTACCAATACCAGTGAGCATTGTAGATATATTGTTCAAGTGCATTAACTGCTGATCTTTATTCTGATTACCTAGACCTACAGTCACTGCCATATCATAACGATCTTTCCAATCATAAGGAGCAACAGGAGTAAAGCGACCACGTAGCTTAACAATATCTACTTCAGAGCTATTAGTACGCGCTAAACGATATAGCTGTAGGAAGAGTTCTTTAACACCTGTCTCTGCAAAGATACGAGCGATAAGTTGAATCTTTTCTTGTGCCGCTGTCATTACTTGGTTAACAGCAGTTGCCGCTGTGTTAGACGTAAGAGCAGAAGCATCTAACCCTTGTGTCATTCTAGATACGCCCGCACGATCCTCTCGTTCCTTTTCTAGCTCGTTTAGGAAGGGGAAGGTAGCCTGACCTAGCTGTGGCACTGGAAGCTGTCTAACAGCACCCTGTACCTTTTCACGGACAATACCACCAATGCGGTTGTCGATAAGGTCTTGTAGGTTTACTTGGTTTTCTACTGCGGCATATCTACCTGCATTAGATAGTGCTAGGTTATCAAGCGTGTGTCTCCACATCTTACTTCTGATTTCTTGAATGTCTTTTACAAGATCAGCAACACTAACGCCAGTGAACTTATGTGGCATCATGATAGGAGATAGATTTATAACAGGGATAGTACCTACTTCTTCTTTCTCAAGTACAGTGTTACCTACCATGTGTACTTCAAAGAGTTTCATCTTCTCGTCTTCTTCATCAAAAGCTTTAACCCAAGCCTTGACATATTCAACCATTGTGTTATTACCGAAGTCAGCAGTCTCATCTACATCGCCAAATCTAGAATCTTCTACTTGGTTCTTGATAAGAGTAGAGCTATGTCCTTCTGAGATATCTTCACGGTTAAAGCCATAGTCGATGAGTGATCCAACACTAACGTCTTGCACCCTAGCAACAAAGTCTGCATCTTGGATACTCTTGCTTCTCGCCTTAATCCTAAACTCAGAGGATGGGATGTTGTCAACGACTGGACGACCGCGATAGTTGTCACGGCGAACAGTAACATCATAGAGATTCGGGTCTTCTTCGTTAACTTCCTTATTGACAATTTCTAAATTCTCATCTTCTTCTAACGCAGTGACTTCAATTTCTTCAATGGCTACAAAGTTTTCAATATCACATAGCTCATCTTGTGTCCAACTTACTTCTACTAATCCATTCTTCATTAGCAGGGCATCTTTAAACCATGTATATAATACGTTAAAGCCATCACATCGTTTATCAAATACATAGTTTAAATAGTCTGTAGCCTGTTGTGCCGCCTTCTCATCCTCTGCACCTGTAGGTTCAAACTCGACAAAGGTATCACCTGAAGCAAATACTTTCATCAAGGAAGGCATAATACCCTCCACAGTTTTCAATGTATCTCTCGTGACAACAGAAGAGAAGCCTTCTTCCTCATCTCCAAAGGGCTGACCATAGTAATAGTCAAGAGCCTCTGCCTGTTGATCTGCAAGGTCACCGTTAGACCATGAGTCGGCAGATGCTAGTTCTCTACCTACAATCTCTGATAGGTCTTCGTTTGTGATAGCTTTATCCATTTATACGTTACTCCAGTTTTTAATAGGGAGAGACTGATCACCATAATCAGCCCAGTTCTGAGTCTTACCTGCTACTGCGAACTGAGCGCACATTACTGCGTATCTAGTCGCACAAATAATATCATCTTTTATAGGTACAATCTTTCCGTCTTTTCTATGGTATGATCTAAACTCTTTAAACCATTCTTCTAAATGTCCAAACACTTTAAACGTACCTGTCTCCATACGCTGTAGCATTTCCATAATAGAAGGTTCTATAAAGTTGTTTCCTTTACCTGTGTCTCCAGAAGCTTTAGGGTTACGCGCCCAATCATGCAACATGTTGACACCTTGATCTCGATACTGTGAAGCAAGGCTCACTCCGCTTCCCTTATCACTCTGTAAGCCATCCTTAGGCCAAGCCACTGGTATCCATTGGGGTCTCTGTCTAATTGCCGCAGAATGGATTATAGCGGTCTCCTGACGGCTTGCATAGACATCGTAGACATAATAAGTATCACTCTCCTCGTCTATAGCTATCCAAGCTACAGCAGTGGGGTGATCATAACCAAAGTCTAACCCTGCAATTCTTTTCCAGTGATCTGGTATTTCAAACGGATCAACGATCAGCTTATCTTCAGCGACAGGGAACACAAGACCAGAACCAAATACAGGGATACCTTGACTGCGTAGCTTCCGTTCGTGCGGAGGGTACTGTGCCAATAGCTGTTCTTTAGTATCTTCATCTAGGTGAGGAGCATCGTCCCACGTAGCTTGTATTAACTTCTGTCCTGCTTTAATGTCATTCATGAATTGGTTTACAACAGGAGTCATACCGTCCTCTGGTGTAAACGTCATCATTACATATCCGTTAGTTGCTACGGTACGTGTAATACACTGCGTGTAGATGTTAGAGGGTGGTTGCTCATCAAGCCAAATCCAATCAACTGGTCTGCCATAGAACTTCTCTTCACCCATCTCGTAAGACTTAAAGCCAATACGAGACCATCCATCAGGGTTACCATTCTTATCATGATGTTGAACCATGACACTATCATAGGTATTACCTGTAGCACCTCTACGTCTGGTCTTCTCTCCAATCATGGAAAGATTAACCATACCTGTACCCCAATCGCTTTCACTCTCAGCGAGACCAAACAGTTCTGTCTGTAGGATATCTCTGGTGGTATCATTAGATACACCTGCCGCCCAACAGTAGATAGGCTTATCAAATCTATTACCTTTCCACCAATCAGGATAGATACCTGTTAAGTGACACGCTGTAATATAAGCACCGCTAGTAGACTTACCAATCTGGTTAGCACACATTGCCAACACCTGATGAGCATCTGTAGTAGAGTTAGCTAAACCTTGTTGCCATTCGTATAAGTTGAAATGGTCTTTCTTGTTAAACTTAACTCTTTCTTTCTGCTCTCGTAATAACTCTAGTAGTCTCTTCTGTTGTTCTTTAGGAAGCTTTGCTATCTGCTCAGGCTCTAGATGCATTCTTCTTCACTGTCTTCTTAGTTGTATTAGCTCTTACTAGTTCAGCTTCAGACAATGTTAAAGCCGCTGTTAACCTTGAGATGAGTAGTCTTTGTTCTTCAACTTCTTGTTGTAAGTCATCGAAGTTAGGTCTTGTAAATGGTAGTTTCATGTTCTCGCCTTATGGTAGAGAGTTAAAGTTCTTCTGCTTCCACATCTATAGTGGGCTTACCTAAGATTGCTAGAAGCTCCTTCTGTAGTTCATCATCCTTTAAGTCCTTAGCTTCCTTGTCTGTTACAACCATCTCCATAGGCTTATCATAACCTGCTCTATAGAGAATGTCCTGCTGTGCCTTTAGCCTTATAGACTCTTGCTTTGCTGTCTGAGCTAATTCAATAATACCTGTTAACGCCATAGGGACATGCGCACCTATGCGTTCTTTAACCATAGACTCGACAAGTCTCCAGTTGTCACGTAAGCGAGACATTGCTGTCCCTGCACTGTTTGGAGAATAACCTGCTTGAACCCACGACCCACGAGCATCTCCAGATTCTACGTACCTCGCGACAAACTGAAGGAATTGCTCATTGACATTGTAATCGTCAGGGTCACTCTTCTTTAAGAGCTTAACACGCTTACGCATATCTTTGTCTTGTTCTGTCATCTGTTACCTCTACCATCACTGTCGTTACATGCGCTATGTAGTCGCTACATGCACGACATGGTATATAATAATTATAGTCGATGTGAATAATCAATAAGGTTACTGAATGTAAACATCAGTTAATTGCCTATTCACTTTGTTGTCTATATAGTATATTATAGCATACTTTGAAGTAAATGTCAATCATTATTTGTGAACAGCTACATGGAAGTTTCAAATCCTCGCCAGAGAGAGTAAGCAACCTTCCCCCTACGCCGTCTGTGTAGCAATAAGGGGGTGGGGTAGTCTATGCCGATCGTCAACGTGACCAAAACAGCATGACCAGTCACGACTATGTAGTCACCTATAAAGTTTGTATAGCCTGGGCGTGTGTGCTAGTTGATCGTTGAATAGTCCATCAATATATATAGATATATAAAACCTCTTAAGGCCATAACCTATTGTAATGACTAAGCAAAACTTTATTACTATAAGTAATGCAAATAATTATAACAATGTTATAAAAACGCTTGACTCTGGCGGCCAGTCCTATAAGATAGGTAACAAGTCGAGAGGCAATCCCCTCTTTAACTAAATGAGAATGATTATCAACTACTAAGGTGAATACTATGACTACATTAACTATGAAAAACGCTCAAGCACTAGCAATCGAATATGTAACAGCTCAAGGCGTACGCGATAGCGTTACCGCAATACTGAACAGCGCATATATCGCGCACGTAGATGGCGACAAGAAAGCA